>CDYR01040391.1_pt1 | contig 79761 bp, 60 predicted proteins | sample 557691 | NCBI WGS metagenome assembly CDYR01 (sample SAMEA3182103, study PRJEB8094) | gut metagenome | biome: human; feature: gut; material: Stool; isolation source: human stools | place: Canada | collected 2013-02-19 | reverse complement strand
CAAGTTTCGTTTCGCTGTTAAAAACAGCGATTTTGCAGGCAAAAACTCGAAACATTGCGGTTAAATCAGATTTTGCGGTTATAATAATCGCGGAGCTAAAGATTTTCGATTTGATACTGAATTTCCAGGTTCAAAAGGAGTTGTTACAAATGCTTGGACTAAAACACGGCACCGTTATGCTTTACACGCACGAAAAAGAGTGGGAAACCGAAGCTCAAAATACCATTCTCCGTTTAAAACAAATACTGGGAAACGCCGTAAATGACATACAGCATGTCGGAAGTACGGCAATTCCGTCCATCAAAGCCAAACCGATTATTGACATCGCGGCATCCACGGACGATTTCGGGAAAGTGCTTTCCGCCGCAGAAGCTCTTGAAAAAGAAGGTTTTTATTACCGTCCGCACAAAATTTCAGACAGTCAGCTGCTCTTCGCCTGCGGAAGCCATTACAGCGGAACGGGAGATATGCAGACACACTTCATACACATAGTTAAAACAGGCAGTATGGAATGGATTAACTACATAAATTTCAGAGATTATCTTAATAAAACCCCGTCTGCAGCCAAAGAATACGAGAAGCTGAAATTATCTCTCGCAGAAGCAAATCCGACGGACAGCGGAAGAGAAAAATACCTTCAGGGAAAACACGATTTTATTGTATACACACTCAGAAAAGCGCTTGTAAGTTCTTATCTCGGAAAAACCGTACAGATTAAAATCGACCGTCCTATCGGATACATACATAAAAAGAAATATTATTCTCTTCATTACCCGATTAATTACGGCTTTATTCCCGGAGTGTTCGGCGGAGACGGTGAAGAGCTTGACGTATACCTGACAGGCGTCGATATACCTGTTAAAGAATATACGGGCAGAATTATCGGCATTGCTCACCGCAAAGACGACGTCGAGGATAAACTCATTATGGCGCCCGAAAATATATACTTCTCTCAAAATGAAATCGCTGAGAAAATCGACTTTCAGGAACGTTATTATCACACCTGTGTAGAGTCGATTTTTCAGAAATCCTGCGGGGCAGTTATCTACAGGCGTCACGACAGTCAGATAGAATACCTTTGCCTTCTTCAAAAGCAATCGCAGACCTACAGCGTACCCAAAGGACATATGGAAGCCTTCGAATCCGAGGAGCAAACCGCAGAACGCGAAATCCTTGAGGAAATCGGAATACATGCAGACTTTGAGCCTGATTTCAAAACGGTAGTACAATACAGTATATCCGAGATAATACGCAAAAGGGTTATAATATTTCTCGCTGAATGCAGAGATTCTCTTAAAATTAACGGAAGCGAAATCAGTGAATATGTCTGGCTTCCTTTAACGGAGGCAAAAAAGATACTGCCGGTATGGTACAGTCCTGTTTTAGACAAGGCGGAAGAAACACTCTGTAAAAACTCCGTCTGAATAACGCTCAGTCAACGTCGCTATTTAATTTTCCGAGATAGATACTCCATAAGCTGATTTGTTTCATAATCGTCCCTGAAAAACAAATTAATCGTCCGTTCAGCAGAAGCTATTTCGACTTCGATCGGTTTAAAGCTGATACCGTTTTCTGAATACGATGTCCTTGACGAACGGATCGCCGTCACATTTTCGAAAGATACTGACAAAGTCTTTTCAATTCTTGTATCCTCTATAAAATCGTATTCAATGATATATGCATAAATTTTTTCGGATTTTTTATCCACCGCAAGTCCGCATATAGCCGAAAAAGATGAGACAAAAGCGTTATCTCTCACTTTCCGGAAAACAATGTCGTCACCCAAAATGCACTGCGCTGAAACTATTTTTGAAAAAACTGTTTTCGCCGGTCCGCTGCATTTTTCATACTCAGAATTGATCAGATTCTCAATCTCAGACTGCTCCTCGGCAAATACCAGATTTACATATTCTTCCGCATATGTCTTTTTTACGACGGTGCTGTTGACAATCAATATGTATATAACTCCGGCAATAAGCGTCGCTATACTAATATAGAAAAATATAAATCCAGGCATAAAAGCCAATATTACAGAAAGTAAAATCATAATAAATCCCGGAATTCTCAAAACTGCTGTGCGTCTGGTGTTCTCTGTCAAAAAATTCTTAAGCCTTTGATTATCCATAATTATGTCCGTACCTTTCACATTGTATAAAAATCAATAATACTATAGACCTTCCGCAGACCAACGGTAAAATATTTAATTAAAACAAAAATAGTTAATACTATATCCACAGTATACAGTATAATTCTTCACTTGTCAACACCTTTAACCAAAAAAATACATAATTTCAACCATAATTCGACTTTTTTATCGAATTATGGTTTTGAACATAGAAATAAGCCTCCGGCACCGTTATACAATGCAAAACCAATTAACCAGGTTGTGCAATTAATAACTGTGCCGAAGGCTCTTTTTTATTTCATTCTCTTAGTTATAACGAAAAGCATTATCAGGACAAGGTCCGAAGCTCATCAAGCTTTGCCTTGACCGACTTCATATCTATAAGCATGTCGTCTTTTTTGCGCGGATCTCTTAAAAGAAGCGACGGATGATATACCGCGGTAAGCCAAAGTCCCCCTTTATTTACCCAAGTCCCATGCTCACGCGTAATTTTATATCCGGGATGAATGAGGCGCATTGCCGAAATCCTTCCGAGACAGACAATCATTTTGGGTTTTATCAGTCTCACCTGTCCGCGCAGATATTCTATACAAATATCCTGTTCCTCCGGAAGCGGATCGCGGTTCCTCGGAGGACGGCATTTGAGCATATTCGCTATATAAACATCTTCACGCGGAATATCCACGGCAAAAAGATATTTGTCAAAAAGCTTTCCCGCAGCTCCGACAAACGGAACTCCGGACAGATCCTCTTTTTCGCCCGGCGCTTCACCGACAAACATCAAATCCGCATTTTTATTACCGCATCCGAAAACACAATTTGTTCTTGTCTCTCCAAGCTTGCATTTTGTACATTCCCTGCACTCGCGCTCAAGTTCTTCCCAAGTTACTGTCACTTTTAATGTCTCCTTTATTTTCTTTTTCCAGCCGCCGCAAGATTATGTTTACAGCAGAGCCGCCAAGGTTTTTACCGCGTTTTTCTCACAAAGGCACTGACAATGCTCGGATATGTAAACTCCGGTCTTTTCCTTCATAATACTGCCAAACTCAGACAGATATAAGCTTTCCGGAATCTCATCCTCTCTGCGCCTGTCGCCTATGCGATACGAAAAAACAAGATAATAATTTTTTCCGTCCGAAGTTTTTTCAAGATAAGCGGAGCTTTCAGACACATCAAGATGCTTTTCCGCGTAAAGACAAAGCTGCAAAAGCTCATCAAGCGCCGAGACACGGCATATACATCTGACCTCAGACATAGCCCTCAAAGCCGAATTATCCGGAAATTCCGACAATACGTCGTTCGAAGCTTTCCTTTTTCTGACGCCGCTCTGTTCATTCTGTCCGCTGCCATTGCACCGGATTCTTCGTGTATCATTCGGATTTTTGCCGCATACCTCGTCTGACTCGCAGCATCCGTCCTGCATATCCTGTTCGTCAAATATATCCTGTTGTTCGTCAAACACATCCTGTTCACTTAGCGTATCCTGTCCGCTCAGCGCACCCTGTTCGTCCAGCATATCCTGTTCATCCAGCATACCCTGTTCGTCCAGCATATCCTGTTCGTCCAACATATCCTGTTCGTTCGACATATCCCGTTCGTCCAATATGCCCTGTTCGTCCGACATATCCCGTTTGTCCAATATGCCCTGTTCATCCAATATGTCCTGTTCTTCCGACATATTCTGTTTGTCCTGAATACCATGCCCGTACATCATATTCCGTCTGTTCTGCATATTACATCCGCTCTCTCCGTCCGCTGTGTTCTGACCGTCCTGTACAGGCTGTCCCTTCTGAATATTTCGTCCGCCATTTTCGGCCGGCCGGTTACGATTAACGGGCACGCAGGTATAGTCCCTGTTATCAGAATTCCGGGCGGTCTTTTTCAGCTTAGTTACATACATTTCACATCCGCCGCCGGCCGATGAATAAATCTGCACGAAGATTTTCTCCGAAGCCGCGTCAAATCCGGTCTTATGCTTTGCCTCATCTAAAAGCTGCCAGAATGCCGACCTTGTCTCTGTTTTATCATAGTCCATCGTTTGAATATCGAGCGAATATTTCTCCATATCCGTCGGCGTCAGTGCGATTTTCAGCTTGCTGTCGCTGATTTTTATCAATTCCATCTCTATCACTCCGTAATATTTTTACTGAAAGCCGGAAAAACGCCGGCATACAGATAGTCATCACTTACATTATAAGCGAGCGACAGAGAAAATGGTACCCCTAAAAATATGGTAATTTAATTTCTGTACAATATATATTCGTACTTCTTTTCACCCTGAACAAATTCAAATGTGTTTTTTCCGCGGGACAGCTGCAAAGTCAATTCAAAGCTCCCGTCTTTATTTCTTCCGACAGCCGCCCCGTCAGCGGAAAGCGGAATTCCGGGATCGGAAATTCCGGATATAACAACCTCGTCGTCATCTACGGAAGAACCGTGTTCCGGAGTATATATCTCAAGATCTCTTCCGTCAGATACCGGTTCGGAATATATTATATCGCCGCGGTATACAGAAGAAAGCTGCCCTTCAAGATTCATATCATTCGCCTTTATAGACGCATAGCCGTACTGCAGACTTCCATAATAACAAAGTCTTTGTCTCGCAGCGGTTATCTGTCTCTCGATTTCTCCCTCGGTTCCCCACTCCGCCGAATTGTACGCTCCGTGAGAAATGAGAAGTTTTACACCTGTCCCGTCAAGCGACGAATTCCACCAGTCGAGCAGAGTCTCGTACGGCGCTTTTTCATTTGTAAACTGCCAGTAAATCTGAGGCGCAAGAAAATCGACATATCCGCCCTCCGCCCATGCCAGCGCGTCGCAGTACAGACTGTCATATGCCTGAAGTCCATAAGTTTCGCTTCCGTTTCCATCCGTGGAAGCATTTCGCCAGATCCCGAACGGAGAAACTCCGAAAGTGCAGAGCGTACCGTAGGATTTAACCGCCGAATGGCATTCCTTAATAAGAGCGTTTACAGATTCCCTTCTGAAATCCCCCAGCTCAAGCTCTCCGCCGTATAGGGCGTACGCGTCGGAATCATCATATATCTCGCCCTCGGCAGGATAGGGATAAAAATAATCGTCGAAAATAATTCCGTCAACCGCATATCCTCCGACAATCTCAGATACGCCGTCCGAAACAAGCTTACGAACCTCAGGCAGACCGGGATTCAGGTAAAGCTGTTTATTATAAAACACACACCACTCCGGATTCTGCTTTGCCGGACTTGTATCCGGAAGCGACTGCAGCGCCGCTTCCATATTGTCCACTCCTCCGGTAGTAACACGAAATGGATTGATCCACGCATACACCGCAATATCCTCGGCGTGAGCCGCCTCAACTATATATGCGAGAGGATCAAAATCGTCCGGCAGACTACGGTCGTCCGAAACAACTGAGGACACCGGAAAAAGAGATGATTTGTAAAGCGCATCGCACATCGGACGAACCTGGAACAAAATTGTATTCAGTCCGTTGGCGGAAGCGGTTTTTACGATGTCATCCAGTTCCGCTCTTAGGCTGTCTGCGCTCAGATTTTTCGAGGAAGGAAAATTAATATTATAGACCGACGCTATCCATACGCCGCGTATCTCACGGTTCGGATTTATTATCGACATTGATACATCTCCCGGAGAATCCTGTTCGTCCAAGCGCGCGGCAGTCTCTCCACCGCCCTGCAGCACCGATTTTATTAAAACAATAAGCATTGCGGCGCATACAAGCAGCGCGACATATACAGCTTTCCGCTTTGCATTCATTTTTAATATGCCTTTCACTTAGGTAACGCATGCGGCCGCGGCAAACAAAAAGCAGCAATAATTTTTCCTACAAGTTATTCCCTGTCCGCACAAACATTTTTACCGTTCTTTTTAACTTTTTATATCAGCTCTTCTGTCTCCATAAAATCCGGACGGCGCAAACATTGCCCGTATAACATATAATACATTACCCATATATCATATAATACCAGATATTTTTACAAAGTTCAATAGCAAAATGAAATTTTTGTATGTACGCCGCCGCAGCTGCAGTCAGTTCAGCAGTACAACCGCGAAGTTCAGGAGCGCCGCGTATATCAGCCAGATAATATAAACTGTCATAATCAGTTTTGCCGTAAAGTAAATTTTTCCGAACAGCTTTCTTATCGCAAGCGACAGTATTATCATAACAAGAATATCAATAAGCGCAATAAAGAACATTCCTCCGCCGAAAAAGAGCGGATACCAGATATAATTGAAGAACAGCATCAGAATAAAAAGAAACAGACTTTTATACTTTACCGCTTCAAGGCACTTGTCTTCAAATCCAAAAACCGCTCCCGCCGCGGCTCCGATAAGGAAATACAGTATCGTCCAGACAATTGCAAAAACAAAAGCGGGCGGCGCAAACGCAGGCCTCGTAATCATAGAATAAATACTGCGGTTTCCGCCGAAAATAGATACAAGAATTCCGCCCAGAAGAACCGCGAAGGCAAATATCAGGGTAGTGCGGATATTTATCTTTCGCAGATCAGCGCATATCCTCTGCCATATGTTTTTAATTTTCATAGCTATGACCATTCCTTTCCGATATTCTGCGGTTGCTTTGTGTCTTCAATGAAAGAAAATCACAAAACCGCGTCTGATAAACTCATTTTTCAGACTTATCCCTGTCATATGTATTTAAAGTTATGCAAAAAACAAACCTCTCTCATAATATATGAGAGAGGTTTGCTATTTATGTTGAATGTAAATATTAACCGAGGTTAATCATCCGCCGTGGTCTCATCTCCGCCACTGTCGGTTTCATCATCATCGTCATCATCAGCCGACGACGGACTGTGAGAAGCACAGCCGCGGTTAAATTGAGTTCCTCCGCTGATACCCGCATATACTCCGGGCTCCAGAGCATTCGCAAAAAATGAATTTCCCGGATCTGTATTCATGGAAACGCCCTCCGGCAACTGCCTCCAAGCATACTGAGCATCTGTTATATACACCTGAACAGGGAAATTTCTGCCCTTAATGTTAAGAAGAGAATACTTAACTGTTCCCGGGCAGCCGGAGTTTGCAACGCCGTTTCCTGGATCATAATCAACCATAACATGCACATCACACTCTTCGGTCGGCATCGTCGCAAGCGTAAAATAGCCCGTCGCAACTCTGCCCCCTCGAGGATCCGCCTTGCAGCTCTCCCCGTATACTTTCCCGGAGTCAATACAATATGTGCACGAGATAACCCCCGGAGCGTCCACAAAGGTTTTCAGAGCTTCTCCCCGCTCCTGATTTCTCTGTTCTACCAAATCCTGAACCTGGTTCATAACGTCATCCCATATCACTACAGAAGGCGCTTTGGATGCAGAGAACGCGCTCAGACTCTGCGGCATGGAATAACCAAACCACACTCCGGCGACATAATAGGGAGTGTATCCGACAAACCAACGGTCACGGTCATCAGTTGTCGTACCGGTTTTACCTGCGGCATTTACTCTGTTTTTAAGCGTTATCGAGCTTGCTGTACCGCTTGTAACGACATTCTGAAGCAGCTTTGTCATAATCGTCGCGGTCTGATCGCTTATTACAACCTCGCTTTCAATGTCATTGCTGACAATTACATTTCCCTGTTTGTCCCTTATCTCAAGTATAGTGTGCGGAGTATTATACACTCCTGAATTCGGAAAAATTTGATACGCCGCAGTGATTTCAAGAAGAGTAACGCCGTAGTTCATTCCTCCGAGAGCAAGCGCGGAATAGTCCTTATCGGAAAGAATTGCTCCGCTTGTCGTCTCATAATTGTCAAGAAAGCTGTCCATATGAAGCTTGTTTTTGACAAAGTCAAAGGACTTGTCGAGCGTCAGCATATCAAGAACCTTATAAGCGACGGTATTAAGCGAATTTGTAACCGCGTATTCTATTGTTGTAAGTCCGCGGAATTTATTATTATAGTTCTGAGGATATCCGTCCGGTCTGGTATACGTTTTGTTGCCGTTTTCGTCATATACGACGTCTCCGAATGTTGCGGGACTGTCATCCACAACAGTTCCGTAGTTTATTACGCCGTATTCAAGTGCCGGAGCATATACGGCCAGCGGCTTGATTGAAGAACCGGGTGAGCGCGTCGTCTGTGTCGCGCAGTTCTGTATCAGATTCTGCGTTTTCAGTCCGCGTCCGCCGACAAGCGCGACAACATCGCCGGTATACGGATCAATTATTACCATTGACGATTCGGGCTGTACACCGGAATCGTTAACACGTGGAAACGAGCTGTCGTTTTCATAATAGCTTTCCAGAATATTCTGAATCTCCGGATCCTGCGCCGTTACTATATCAAGCCCGCCTGTATAAAGGTATGTCTGCGCCGCAGCATAGTTCAGGCCTTTAGCCTCCATTAGAAGCTCAACCGCCTCATCAAACACGGCCTCCGTATACCATGTAAATACCGTAGATCCGTTTGATGTACTCGCCCCGCCCTTATCGTAATTCAGAACAAGATCCGCGTCGTAATTTTCTTCAAGCTCTTCCTTCGTAATGTAACCGTATTCATACATGTTGTTGAGCATAGCCTGACGCTTTATTTTATTGTTTTCGGGATTTGATACGGGATCGTATTTTGAAGGAGCCTGAGTAATTCCGGCGATTGCTACCGATTCAAGAAGCGTAAGCTCGCTTACATCCTTCCCGAAATACACATATGCGGCCGACTGAACTCCGTAACATCCGCGCGAACAGTAGACAAGATTCAGATACAGCTCCATAATTTCAGTCTTGTCCTTTACCTTCTCAAGATTCAGCGCGCGAAGAATCTCCTGCACCTTCCGCTGTATAGTGACATCGTCATCCTGCGTGATATTCTTGACAACCTGCTGCGTTATTGTCGAAGCCCCTCCGAAAGAGTTTCCGAGAAAATAATTCAGCGCTGCCCGTATAGTACGAATCCAATCGACTCCCGGATGATTCCAGAAGCGGTGATCCTCGGTTGCGACATACGCGTCAACAAGATACTTCGGAACCTTATCGTAGGAAACGAGAAGACGGTTTTCCTTTGCGTAAAGACGCTGGTCCTCAATCTCGACTTCGGTTCCTATTCCGCTCTGCCTGTCAGTCCAATCCATTGTATATATCGACGTACTCGCGTCCTGATCGCTCATATACATGTCAAAATCGTCCACGCTTCCGTCAACATAGTTGTTTATATAATAAAGAAACGCGCAGCCCATAATCGTTCCGGCGATAATTCCGATAAGCAAAAGTGTGAGGAAGACGTTTACGACGTACGTCAGCACCTTCAGTGTGACTCGTCCGATAATTTTAAACGAACCGCGAAGCTCCTGCTTCCAGTCGGTTCCGCGTCGTCTTCCGCCGGAAGATTCGGAAGAGCTGGCAGCGCCGGTAGAACCGGAATAACCGGCAGAGCGTCTGCCTCCTGCACCGCGGCGTACAACAGACTTTCGGGAATTCACCGTATTACGGCCGGTGCCGCGTCCGCGCTCCGCTCCGGCAGGAACAGACCGCACACTGCGCTCCGTTGTCCCTCCGGAAGACTGCGGTCTTATATTTTCATGTCCGTGAGGATCATTGTTAGTCATCTTGGCATACACCTCCATCGCCTTATTATAATTCAATAATTTGAATATAATGTGAATTCCAGCATAACATTGTCATAATATACTGCTAATTTCAATCACGGTAAACTACGCTTTCGCGGTCGAGTATATTGCAGAACTCATCATACACCGTCTGTGTCAGTATCACTCCTGCGCCCTCACAGCGGGTGTAGCTCTTATCCGAAGCGTCATACACATATACGGGAACTCCGCCGGCAGGGATTCCGTCTGCCGAAAATATCGAAATAAGATTCATAACCTTTAGATACTGACGGCATTTTTTATCGGCAACCCGAAGATAAAGTCTCGGAGGACGCCCCGAACTCCGTCCCGGTGCAGCGGAAAGATTGTTATCAGTCCGGCTGCCGCTGTTATTCTGTTCCGAACTTCTCCCGGATGCTCCGGCGCCGAAACCGCCTCCGATCTGCGGATTCGCCTTTACAGCCTCGTCCGTTCTCAGCGGTCTCAATGCGTCCGCGATTATATTGAGTTCCTGACGGTCTCCGAATTCCGAAACCGATACGCTCCCGTGTACTAGTACAGGCAAATTTACATATATATGACCTCTTATTTCTCCGTAAAGCGAGGGGAAAACAACCGCATCGGCCGAAGCGGTTCCATCCTCAAGAGTTATAAAAGCCATTTTCCCGCCGCGTGAAGTGTCCTTTTCGCTTATACGTGTTACAATTCCACCGAACGTCACATATTCCTTTTTTGCGGACGAATTTTCGTGAGAAATCTGAGCCTCCGCCCCGTCCTCTCTGCCCTCCGGCGAAAGAAAACGGATTCTGAGAGACGACAGCTTTTCCGCAGAGCTTCCGTCCAAGTCCAGGCGAAACCCGTCAAGCGGATGACCGGAAAAATAAAAGCCCGTGCTGTCCTTCTCCTGAATAAGACGATCCCGAAGCGGAAGCTCGTCTATATCCTTGTACTTTACATCGTAATACTCGGCATCGCTGTCCTGCACAGTATCAAAAAGTCCGATCTGACCCTTTACACCCCGAAGCGATTTTTTTGATATATCGTCAAGAAGGCGCTCATACGCCTCCAAAAGTCTGCTTCTGTATACTCCGAGAGAATCAAAAGCTCCCGCCTTTATCAGAGCCTCCGCCTGTTTTTTATTCAGCTTTCCGGACAGCCGCTCGGCAAAATCATAAAATGATTTATATCTTCCTCCCTCACGCTCACTTACAATCTCAAGTGCAAAGCTCTCTCCGATGCTTTTAACCGCGGCAAGCCCGAAGCGGATTCCGTCTCCACAGGCGCGGAATGCTACTCCGCTCTCACATACATCCGGAGGAAGAATGGCAATTCCGTCCTTTTCACATTCGCTCATATACTGACTCAGCTTGTCTGTATTTCCCTGAACAGACACAAGCAGCGCCGCCATGTATTCCTTTCTGTAATGCGCTTTGAGCCATGCCGTACGATATGAGGTTACAGAGTATGCAGCAGCATGACTCTTGTTAAACGCATACGAGGCAAAACCGACAAGCTCGCCGAAAAGTTCCTGCGCAAGCTCCCCGTCAATACCGAAGGCCTCCGCTCCTCTGACAAACGCGCTCCGCTCATGCTCCATAACGCCTGTTTTTTTCTTGGATATCGCACGCCGTACAATATCGGCGTGTCCGAATGTATATCCCGCAACCTCACGGCAGATCTGCATTACCTGCTCTTGATAAACTATACAGCCGAATGTTTCACCAAGAATCGACTCTAAAACAGGTATTTTATACTCCGTCTCTGCTCCGTCACGCGCCGCAAGATATTTCGGAATAGAATCCATCGGACCCGGACGGTAAAGCGCGATAGCCGCCATTATGTCCTCTATGCAGCACGGCTTGAATGATGTCAGCATACGGCGCATTCCCGCCGACTCAAGCTGAAATACGCCTCCCGTATCTCCCCGGCTTATCAATTCAAATGTATCCGCGTCGTCCTCTGAAATTTTAGTTATATCGAAATCGGGCACAGTTTCCTTAATCTGCTGCTCCGCCGCATGTATAACCGTCAGATACCTGAGTCCCAGAAAATCAAATTTCAACAATCCAAGCTCCGCAACGGCATCCATATCGTACTGTGTAACAACAGTTCCGCAGCTCTCCGAAAGCGGAAGATAGCTGTCGGCAGGCTTATCGGTGATTACCACCCCCGCAGCGTGCGTCGAGGTATGCCGAGGCATTCCCTCAACGGAAAGAGCAACATCAATCAGACGCTTTATCTCCTCGTCAGATTCGTAAAGCTCTCTGAGATCGCCTGACTGAAGCACCGAGGCAAGCATAATCCCCGGCTTCTGAGGAATCAGCTTTGCGGCAGTGTCTACCTTTTTGTAGGGCAGGCCGAGAACCCGTCCGACATCGCGGACCGCAGCGCGCGCCGAAAGCCGTCCGAAGGTTATTATCTGACATACCCGATCGCGTCCGTATTTCTCGGTAACATATTTTATAACCTGATCGCGCTTTTCATCGCTGAAATCAATGTCAAAATCCGGCATGGAGACGCGCTCCGGATTGAGAAACCGTTCAAATATCAGCTTATATTTAAGCGAATCAATATCGGTGATTCCTATGAGATACGCGACAAGACTTCCGGCTCCGGAGCCTCTTCCGGGGCCGGTCGGCACTCCGTGCAGCTTCGCGTACATTACAAAATCCCAGACGATAAGAAAATACTCATCGTAGCCCATATCGTGAATTACCTTAAGCTCGTCCTCTGCACGCTTAAGATATTCCTGCTCTCCGCGTCCGGGCACAAATACAATCTGTCCCTGCTCAAGGCGCCTTTTAAGTCCTTCCGTCACAAGTCTGCGAAGCATTTCGCAGGGCGTTTCGCCGCTCTCCGGATTATAGCGCGGCAGCTTTATCTCCGAAAAATCAAAATCAAAATTACAGCGGCCGGCAATCTCCGCCGTGTTCTCAACCGCTTTTCCAAAGGCGGAAAAAATCCGCGTCATTTCTTCGGTTGACTTATAGTAAAACTGTCCTCCTGAAAATCCGGACGGCGCATTGCCGTTTGTCTGAAGCCGAGAATTTGCGCTCTCCGAAATACCGTCAGAGAGGCTTTCGGAAAGGCTCTGCGAAAGATTCTCTGATAGATTTCCGGAAGAACTGTTTAAAATACCTACGGAAAAATTGTCTGAAAAACTTGAGGAAGAACTTACAGAAGAACCGTCTGAAAAACCTAAGGAAGGGCTGTCTGAAAGACTTGCGGAAGAACTGTCCGAAAAACCTGAGGAAGAACTTACAGAAGAACCGTCTGAAAAACTTGAGGAAGGGCTGTCTGAAAGATCTGAGGAAGAACTATCTGAAAGACTTACAGAAGGACTGTCTGAAATGCTCACTGAAAAGTTTGCCAAAGAATCAGACGTCAGTCTCATTACATTCGCCGTTCCATCCGAGTAATTATTAACAAAGGCTCCCACCGAACCGTCAAGAGAATATGACAACGCGGCGTCAGGCGTTTTATCAGGGGCGTCACGCAGCGTAGATCCCGTGGCAATCGCCATGAGAACACGCTGAATCTGACTGTCTTCTTTTTTTATGTAATGGACATCGTTAGTTGCCGCGAGCGGAATTCCAGTTCTGGCGGATATTTCTGATAGCGCACGGTTCACTTTGATCTGAGCAGGAATTCCATGATACTGCAGCTCAAGGTAGAAATTTTCCGCTCCGAAAATATCGCGCAGCTCCTCCGCCCTACGCACGGCTTCATCGTAATCTCCGTCCAGCACGGCTCTCGGTATGCTGCCGCTCAGACAGCCCGACAGAGCAATCAAACCTTCTGAATTTTCCCTGAGAAGTTCGATATCCACCCTCGGTTTTGAATAAAATCCCTCCGTAAAGGAGAGCGAAACCATATGACAGAGATTGCGGTATCCGGTCTCGTTCTTGACCAAAAGCACAAGGTGACTGCTCTTAGAATCAAGCTTATGCTCGCGATCAAAGCGCGAACGCGGGGCCACGTAAACCTCGCAGCCGATTATCGGCTTTACTCCGGCCTCCTTGCAGGCATGGTAAAACTCGACTGCGCCGTACATTACTCCGTGATCAGTCAGAGCAACGGCTTCATGTCCGGCTGCCGCCGCCGCTTTCGCTATATCCTTTATTCTGCACGCACCGTCCAGCAGACTGTATTCACTGTGAAGATGCAAATGAACAAATCCTGACATTTTTTAACCGCGCCTTTTTCATTCAAAATTTAATTTTACTTCATTACTGTTCAAAAATGGACAACGCTCTGCTATAGAGCATTACGGCCGTACCTGCCGTCACCGGAAAAAGTGAACGGAAGCCCACTCCTGCCGGTGAAAGAAACACTGCAGGCAAATTCTATATAAACGAACGTCTTTACAACCAAACGTTTTTAAAAGCGAATGCTTTACAGCCATATGTATTTGCAGCCAAACGTTTATACAACCGAACGTCTTTGCGGCCGTATGTATTTACAGCTAAATGTTTTTACAAGCAAACGCCGCAAATACGGCGCCATTCCGCTTTTAGTTATGTTTTCGGAAAACCCGTTTTTTCCTCTGTTCCGTCAGCAAGCTCCATCAGCTTGGAAAGGCGGTGATTGACGCCTGATCGGCTGATCGGCTCACGGTGAAGAGCCGCAAGCACGGAAAGAGAAGCATTGCTGTTTTCGAGTCTGAGAAGTGCAGTCTCACGAAGCTCATCCGGAAGTTTCTCAAGCTCTCCGGAATCCCGAAGCCTAAGTATCGCTTCATACTGTTCTCCGGAAGCCGTCACAGTCTTTCTTATGTTCGCTGCGTCGCAGTTTGTCCGACGGTTGGCGTTATTGCGTATATCGTGCTTTATTTTGATATTCATAAGCTCAAACACCGATTTTTTCGAGCCCATAATACCGAGCAAATCCTCAATCATACCGCTTTCCTTGCAGTAAACTACAGGCTTTCCTCGGCGGATGACGATCTTTGTCTCAATTCCCAGCTCGGACAAAATACCTTGCAGCTGTTCAGCGCTGTCCTCAGAATACATCGGAAATTCAAGTCTGTATTCAGTTTCAGGATCGGACATTACACCGCACGACAGAAAAAGTCCCCTGACAAACGAGGGAATACATCCGGCACATTTGAAAAAAGCCTCAATATCTGTATACTCAGAAGTCTGAAATTCATTTTCAAATTCTTTTTCAAGCTTTAAAGTAAGCTCTCCGATTTCTCCCCCGGTTCTCGGACTGCGGTTATATAACAGCCCGGCAAGAAGTGCGCGGCGGCAGCATGTGGAACGGAGCGGAAGCTGCGCAAGCTCTGTTTTTAGCTCGGACACATATGTCGATTCTCTTCCCATGTATGACCACACCTCTCATAAATATCCGGACTTTCACGCTCCGGGCTCAACAGCTTGGAGCAAACACAATTTCACACTCAATATGAATTCCGTATCTGTTGAATATCTCCGCCTTTATCTGATTTATAAGCTCCTTTACGTCAGATGCCGTCGCGCCTCCGAGATTTACAATAAATCCCGCATGCTTCTTCGAAACGCATGCTCCGCCGACAGCTCTCCCTTTCAGTCCCGCCTCCTCGATAAGACGGGAGGTATAGTATCCGGGATAACGCTTGAAAACGCTGCCCGCACTGGGCAAATCAAGCGGCTGCTTTTCACTTCGGTACGCCATACGCTCATCCATTTCGGAGCGTATTTTTTCCGCGTCGCCTGATTCGGCACGAAATGACGCGGACAAAATAATTTTATCGGAATTCTGATAACAGCTTTTTCTGTATCCGAATCCGTGGTCAGTATTGCCGATCGTTACAATTTCATCGCTGTCCGGTTCGTAATATGTACTTTCGGTCAGAATATCCGAAATCTCTCCGCCGAACGCTCCGCAGTTCATATACAGTCCGCCTCCGACAGTTCCCGGTATTCCGTATAAAAAGCTGAATCCGGCAACCGAATTTTTCTGAGCAAAAGATGAAAGACTTGTCAGCATCGCGCCGCTTTCGGCATGTATTTTTTCTCCGTCAAAACCGATATTTTTCATGCCGGTTGTGAAAAGCACTACTCCGCGGTATCCGCTGTCATCAAAGAGAATATTGCTTGCATTTCCAGCGATAAAAACCGGAATTTCCGCCTCCGCGGCAGCCCGGTATATCTCTATCAATTCCGATGAATTTTCCGGAAACGCCGCTGCATCGGCGTTTCCACCGATACGAAAAGTAGAACAGAACGACAGCGGATAATCATATTTGACTTTTATAGCCTTCCCCGAATCTGACTCGAAAATTTTAAGCCGCTCTGCAAACTCAGACTGCTTATCATTCATTATTATGACCATACCTTTCGTACATAATCAATATCTTCCGCGTCTGCGCTGCGGCCCCGCGCAATTGCAGCCCATCCGCCTCCGGAACATATAAAGCATTATTCCGCACATTTCATTACTGTCGTAATTAATATTCCGTTAAACGCCGTTACAGTTATATTTCTGTTAACCGCTTATCATAATTATATATTTCTGCTAAATGCTGTATATAATTATATATTTACGGGCTCCGTTTTATTCCGCTACAAAACGATGATATGTCTTTTTGCCCTTTTTTATAATAAGTCCGCCGTCAAAAGCTTCTCTGCCGAGAGCTTCGTCAAAGGAAGCCGCCTTTTTGTCCGCCACGGTTATTCCGCCGTCCTTTATAAGGCGCTTCGCCTCGCTTTTTGAAGGCGCAAGTCCGGATTTGACAAGAAGATCGACAATAAGTATACTGCCGCCGGAAAAATCCGAAGCTTCAAGCTTTGTAGTCGGCATATTCTCAGAAATTCCCGAACCAGCGAATATCTGCTTTGCCGCTTTAAGGCATTTTTCCGCCTCTTCCTCGCCGTGAACAAGCTTTGTAAGCTCATAAGCAAGCTTTTCTTTCGCACTGTTAAGCGCACTTCCCTCAAGACTCTCATAAGAAGCAATCTCGTCAAGCGTCATAAAGGTAAGCATTTTCATACACTTTATAACGTCTCCGTCTCCGACATTTCTCCAATACTGGAAAAAGTCGTACGGCGGCGTCTTTTCAGGGTCAAGCCACACTGCGCCTCTCTCGGTCTTACCCATCTTTTTGCCTTCACTGTTCGTCAAAAGATTAAAGGTCATACCGTATGCCTCTCCGCGCTCCTTTCGGCGGATTAGCTCGACGCCTCCGATAATATTCGACCACTGATCGTCTCCGCCGAACTCAAGACGGCAACCGTAATCCTTGTAAAGTTTATAAAAGTCATAGCTCTGCATCAGCATATAGTTAAACTCAAGAAACGTAAGTCCGTTTTCCATACGCGATTTATAGCACTCCGCCGTGAGCATTCTGTTTACCGAGAAATGAACTCCGACCTCACGCAGAAAATCAATATAATTCAGCTCGCAAAGCCAGTCGGCGTTATTGACAAAAACCGCCTTTCCGTCCGAAATGTCTATGAAATGCGACATCTGGCGCATGAAGCACTCTATGTTATGCGCGATAGTCTCGCGGGTCATCATTCTGCGCATATCGCTCTTTCCCGAAGGATCTCCGATCATTCCGGTACCGCCTCCGAAAATCGCAATCGGGCGATGTCCGGCTCTCTGCATACGCGCCATTATAATCATCTGCATCATATGTCCCACATGAAGGCTGTCCGCTGTTGGATCAAATCCTATATAAAAGGAAACCTTTTCTTTCTCAAGCAGCTCGGTTACAGCCGCCTCATCGGTACACTGCGCAAGCAGTCCCCTCGCTTTAAATTCCTCAACAATATTCATACTGTAATACCTTGCCCTTCTGATTTTTATTTTTCGTTCCGCTTGGAATCGTTTTTCGATATGATGCGCAGCTCTCGGGCCGATTCAAGGAGCTTCTCGGTAATATGCTCTCCGCCCATAATACGCGCAAGCTCCTCTGTGCGCCCTTCCTCGTCAAGCTCCTTCGCTCCGGTCTCCGCCCTTCCGTTATTCTCACGCTTTGAAATAAGAAGATGATGATCGGAAAGCGCCGCTATCTGCGCGGCATGAGTTATGCAGATTACCTGCGCAGATTCGGAAATCTGGTGCAGCTTAATTCCGATCTTCTGAGCCGTCTTTCCGGATACTCCGGTATCAACCTCGTCAAAAATAAGCGTTCCCGTACCTTCCTTATCCTCAAGTACGCACTTCAGCGCAAGCATAACGCGCGACAGCTCGCCGCCCGACGCAATCTTATGAAGAGGCAGAAGAGGCTCTCCCGGATTCGTAGCTATTACAAATTCAACCGAGTCGATTCCGTCGGCTCCCAGCCCGGTTTCTTTTACCTCTGCAGAAAACACGGCTTTTTCCATTTCGAGAAAAGCAAGCTCGGCAGTGACGGCGACAGACAGCTTTTCCGCAGCCGCAATCCTCGCGCTATGAAGTCTGCGCGCAATTTTCTCCGCCTCCTCCGTCTCCGTTTTAAGCCTTTTCCTCAAAGCCGCGGCTCGGTCGCCGGATTCCTCAAGCATATCCAGCTTTTCCTTGGTTTTATCACGAAATTCAAGAATTTCCCTGACATCCGCGCCGTATTTTCGTTTAAGCCTCGATATAGTCTCAAGTCTTGATTCAATTCGGTCAAGACGCGCGGAGCTGTCTCCGTCTCCGTCCTCAAGCATACCGAAAACAGTTTCTCCGATGTCCTCGGCCTCCAGCATACAGCTGCGAAGACGCTCGGCCATAGAATCAGCTTCGGGAATAAACTCCGAAAGCCTTTCAAGAGCGCCCACGGCCTCTCCCATACGGTCACGTGCGGAAGGCACCTTGTCTCCGGCGCAGAGAGACGCGTATACAGCATGGATATACCTCGCCAGCTTTTCGTATGATTTTATTTTGACTCTCAGCCGTTCAAGCTCTTCGTCCTCTCCCGGTCTAAGCTTCGCCGAATCAATGTCATTAATCTGATACTGATACATTTCGGTCAGACGCGCCGTCTCCGCCTCATCCCGATTAGTTTCGTCCAGCTCTCTGCGCGTCTCCTTCAATGCCCGATACGCAGTTCTGTATTCCTCAAGTAAAGCAAGCTCCGAGGCATAACTGTCAAGAAACGCGATGTGAAGCTCAGGTCTAAGCAGCTTCTGATTGTCGTGCTGCCCGTGAATTGCAATCAGCGACGCTCCTATCTCACGCTGAAGCTGAAGCGTTATCTGACGCCCGCCGACAAGCGTTTTTCCTCTGCCGTCCGAGAATACGGTGCGCTGAATATAAAGCTCTCCGTTTTCGTCCGGCTCAATTCCGATCTCAGCAAGAGCGCGTACAGCGTCCTGTGAAAGATCCCGGAACAGTCCTGCCACAGTCGCGCTGTTCTCTCCGCGCCTTATCTGCTCCTTCTGAGCCCGCGCACCCATAAGAAGCCGGATTGAATCTATAATCACCGATTTTCCGGCTCCTGTTTCACCGGTAAGAACAGTGAGTCCGCCGCCCAGCTCTATTTCCGCGCGCCGGACAACGGCAATATTTTCTATATACAGTGAAGCAAGCACAGTTAAATCCGTCCTTTTTTACTTTTAATTCATCATATCACCGCGAATGCCGGGATACATACAATACGCCCGCAAATGCTGAGCTCTGCCGGCAGATGCCGCCTCTTTTATCCGTCTGTTTACATGCCGAGCGTTGTCCTGAAATTTTCTGTAAATTCCATAGCCAGTTTTTCACTGCGCATTACGATAAAAATCGTATCGTCGCCGGCAAGGCTTCCGATCATATTTTCATTTCCTATACCGTCTATGGCGGCCGCGGCAGCAGCTGCCATTCCCGGATATGTATTTACAACCACCGTGTTTATCGCATAGTCAACTTTAATTACAGTCTCACGCAGGATTGATTTGTATTTTTCAGAGATATGACGGCTGTCACGGTGCGCCGAATGAGGAAGCGCATACTTATATTTGCTTCCCTTTCCGGAAATTTTTATAATTCCGAGTTCTTTAATATCGCGCGAAACCGTCGCCTGAGTTACATCGAAGCCTTCACGCCTCAGCCTTTCTATCAGCTCCTCCTGTGTTTCAACATCGCCGGAACTGATTATCTCCACTATCTTATTCTGACGTTTTATTTTCATTTTTAATCCAACCTTTTCAAAGTCACACATCCTGCGTCACGGCGCCATCAGTACGTCATGCGCGCTGACAGCTCCGCAGACCATTTTTTCCGCAGACAATTCCGAAAACAAATCTGCAGACGATATCGAAAATAAATCTGCAGACGATATCGTAAACAATTCTGCAGACGACACCGAAAACCATACTGTTAGCAGTTCTGAAAACCATATGTTAGCTATTCTAAAAAATACACTGTACGGTTCTGAAAACTATGATAAAATTTGCTGCACACGATTCTGCAATCGGAATTTACTCTTCTGTCTCTTCCTCTTAAAATTCCCGATCGGACAGCTTTTCGGTAAGAACGCTGTAAAATCCGTGTTCTTTTACCCTTATCAGCCTGGTAACGTTCTCCGAACGTCCGATTAAAATTTTCTGTCCCCGGTCAATCCGAACATTTTCGGCGCCGTCAACTGTTAAATAAATTTCATGACTCCGCGTGCCGCAGTCATAAAGCAAAAGCTTGCTGTCAGGTGAAAAAATCATCGGTCTCGCAGAAAGTGAATGCGCGCTGACAGGAGTAACACAGAAACAGTCAAGTACAGGATCAACGACGGGACCGCCGGCAGACAGTGAATATGCAGTCGAACCGGTAGGAGTCGAAACGATAAGTCCGTCGGCATGGTACTTTCCCGCCGGCATACCGTTGCATTCAAGGCCCACGTTTACCATACGCGCCACGGCTCCGTTTGAAAGCACAGCGTCATTAAGCGCGGTCAGACTGCATCTCAGATGTCCGTCAAGATAAATTCCGACATTGAGCATCATACGGTTCTCAACTGTATATTCTCCCCGGAAAAGGCATCCGAGAGCTTCAAGCTCCCCTATTTCAAGCTCAGCCATATATCCGATTCTGCCGAGATTAATTCCGAGAAGAGGTACATTCACCTTTGACGCGTCGCGCGCGGCCCTGAGAATCGAACCGTCCCCTCCGAGTACAACAGCAAGGGAAGATTCTCCGCTAATTTTTCCGACAGCTGCATTACATCCCCGTTTTTTAAAATATCCGATAATCTTCTCTGTATATTTTCCGTCAGGATCTTTCTGCTCATTCGGAATGACAGTGATATTATCAAATTCCATATACAACTTCCTTTACAAACGCGATATCAGCGGTTTTTTCGGGTATCTCCGGATTTTTTCCGAATAACGCGAGATACTCCGTATTGCCGTCTCCGCCGCTGATCGGAGATTTTATCAGTCCGTGAGGGTAAAGGCCGTTCAATACCGACTCCGAAAACAGAGACATCACGGCCCGCACATGCGAATCTTTATCCCGGACTATCCCGCCCTTTTTTATATATTCGCGTCCTGCCTCAAACTGAGGCTTTATAAGCGATATAAATATTCCGTCGTCCTTAAGCACCGACGATACGGCGGCGTATAACAGCCGCTGAGAGATGAAGGAAACGTCCATAACCGCAATGTCGCACCTGCAGCCTATCACGGCTTCTGTCAGATATCTTGCGTTAAAGCCTTCAATCGACACCACTCTCCCGTCGTCGGTCAGAAGAGGAGAGAGCTGTCCGTGTCCGGAATCAAGCGCAAAAACTTTGACTGCGCCGCCCTCAAGCAAACACTGGGTAAATCCTCCGGTCGATGCGCCGATATCTACCGCGGTCATTCCTCCGGGATCTATGCCGAAGCTGTTCAAAGCCGCCCTGAGCTTTAACGCTCCCCTGCCGACATAATGCAAAGCTTCGCTTTCCTCAACGGTTATAAGAGCATTCTCCGGTATATCCTCAGAAGGCTTTTTTATCAAACGGCCGTCAGCCGTAACCGAGCCCTCCGCGATTAAGGAAGCCGCGCGTGTTCGGCTCGGAACAAATCCGCGGAGATAAAGCAGCTTGTCAATTCTCATTTCCGTATATACCGCATTTTATTTTTTCATATGTTCTAAGGTATTCCAAATATTCACGATATTCACGCAGAATTTTCTGTGTTCCAGGGTGTTTCATGGATCTTTACAATCTTTCAGTCCTACACAGTCCGCGTAAGAAGAAAATCCGCAAGGGAAATGAGCGCATCATTTCCGGCGCATCCGGAAATTGCTTTCTTTGCCTTTTCCGTAAGCTCCGACGCCAGCTTACGGGCATCGGCGGCAGTCATATATGTCAGAAAAGTGGTTTTATCCGTCTTCTCAGTCGCCATGTCAAGAAGATCATCGGTCAGCTGAAAGCAAAGACCGAGAGAATCAGCATATACTTCAGCGTCCGCAAAAGCTTTTTTGTCGCTAATCCCGGCCGCTATACATCCAAGCTGACATGCCGCCCTGAAAAAGCGGCAGGTTTTCAGTTCGTTCATATGAAGCAGCTGTTCATATGTCAGCTTTTTGCTTTCTCCGATAAGGTCAATCACCTGACCTCCGACCATTCCGCCGGGCCCGGCAGAAGCGGCAAGCAAACGAACCGCCTCCAGCGCCGCCGAAACAGAAACATATGAATTTGAGGCCGCGATTTCGTAAGCCGCCGCCTGCATTCCGTCACCGCACAGCATCGCCATGCCATCTCCGAATTTTTTATGGTTTGTAAGCGTGCCGCGGCGGTAATCATCGTCATCAAGACATGGCATGTCGTCATGTATAAGAGAATATGTATGAAGCGTCTCAATTGCACACGCAAACGGAACCGCGGCTCTATCGTCTCCTCCGTGCATTCTGCAGAAGGAAAGCGTCAGAAAAGGCCGGATTCTTTTTCCTCCCGACAGCAAACTGTACCGCATCGCATCGAATATTTCGGGAGGAGCCCCGTCCGGCGATTTAAAATATGCATCCAGCGAAGTCTCGATAAGCTTCGCGTCTTCCTTCATAAGCTCAGTTATCTTCTTTTCCATCGAAATTCTTTTCTCCGTATGTTCCGTCCTCTTTTTTATACAGCATCCTGATTCTGCGCTCCGCCTTATCAAGCTTTTCATTGCAGAGTCTGACAAGCCCGGCGCCTTCTTCAAACATTTCAAGCGATTTGTCAAGCTCCGCGCTTCCGTTTTCAAGGGAGCGCACAATTTCCTCTAATCTTGCAATCGCAGTCTCAAAGCTGATGTTCTTTTCTTCCTTACTCTCTGCGGCCGTTTTTTTCGCTGGCATTACAGGCATACTCCTTTCCCGTCGGTCCTTTGGATCAACTCCGGTTTATCTATACTTCTCTTTCCCGTAACTGTTCCGTCAATTTCTCCGTCTGATGCTCTGAATGTAAAGCGGTCACCCTCATTAAGCTGTTCAATACTCTTGACAAGCGCGCCTCCGCCGTCAAAGACCGCAGAATATCCGCGCGAAATTACCGACATCGGATTAAGCGTCCTTAATTCCGACGTAATCCGTGCAAAATCCGAGCGCTTATACGAAAGCATACTTTCCGCGGCGGCGTCAAGCTGCTTTTCAAGCATAAGCAAAACCATCCTGCGCGATTCGGTAACCGAGGCCGGATCAGTCATGCATCTCCGTCCGGAAAGTCCGTCAAGACGCTGCCGCATGCTTTTAAGATTATGACTGATAAGCTGCTCCATACGTCCGACTATGTTTCCGATCTGTCTTTTAAGAACAAGAGTATCCGGAACCGCTATCTCAGCGGCCGCAGAAGGGGTGGGGGCGCGTCTGTCCGACGCGAAATCGGCAATCGTAAAATCCGTCTCATGCCCCACCGCTGAAATCACCGGTATCTCCGAAGCTCTGATAGTCCTTGCGAGACTTTCATCATTGAAAGCCCAGAGATCCTCAACCGAGCCGCCGCCCCGTCCGATTATAATTACATCGACTCGCTTTTCGGAGTTAAAATATCTGATACCCTCGCATAGATCTCCGACCGCTTCAGCTCCCTGAACGAGTGACGGAAATATAACAATCTCGGCATAAGGAAACCGCCGCCCCGTCACGTTTATCATATCGCGCACCGCCGCGCCTGTAGGCGAAGTTATAATTCCGATTCTCGTCGGAATTTTCGGAAGCGGGCGCTTTCTTGCCTGACTGAAAAGTCCTTCCGCCTCAAGTCTGCGCTTAAGCTGCTCAAACGCAATATAAAGAGCTCCCGCTCCGTCGGGTTCAAGCCTGTCGGCGGTAAGCTGGTACTGCCCGCCCTGCACATAGACGGAAATCCTTCCGTGCGCAACTACCTTCATTCCGTTTTCCGGCACAAATTTAAGCTTTGACGCCTGCGATCCAAACATTACAGCGCGCAGAACGCCGCCGGAATCTTTCAGTGTAAAATACAGATGCCCGCTTCTGTGGTTTACAAAATTTGATATTTCACCCTTGATACAGACATTCTTCATTACCTCATTGCCGTCAATAAGCATTTTGGCATATTCGTTTATCTGAGTAACGGTAAAAACGCCTGCTCCGGAATCGCTTCTTTCATGCGATTCACCCGACAAATTCCCGTATGATTCTATCATATCAATTCTCCGTTCCGACACATCAATCAGTGGGCAAAAATCAAACTCCCTGCGGCATTTCACACAGACCGCGTCCGGCAAACAGCTGAAAACAGCTTAAACCGGTCAGATTACGCCATTCTCCGATAAATATTTTTTTCTGCAGAGAATCGCGGCGCCTGCGGCATTGTCGGACGACAGCTCGGGAGGCGCAAAATATGCGTCAAAACGTGATCCCAGTCTCTCTTTTATGTAAGCGCAGCTCATCACTCCGCCTGCATAAAGAACGGGACGCGTTCCGTATGCCCTGAAAATCTCCAGCGTCAGTTTCTCCAGCGTAAGCCAAACCGCAGTGATTGCATACAGTGCTATCTCGCCCATCGGACGCCCTGAATTTTTCAGCCCGGACAGCTTGTTTTCAAGTCCGGAAAGATTGCAATAGGGTCCGCGTACACACACAGCGGGAACTGAACTCAGCTCTCCTCCGGCTTCAGAATATTCCGCAGCCGCTCTCTCAAGCTCCGGACCGCACGGAAAATGCATTCCGAGCATCACTCCCACCCGATCTATAAGCTGTCCGGCGCTTATGTCCTTAGTTCCTCCCAAAAGAGTAATTTTCCCGTCACAGCCGACGTCAAGAATTTCCGTCGTACCGCCTGAAACATGAAAAGCATAGAACGGCTCAGACTTCAGCTTCTCCTCTCCGCAGCCGTATACCGCGGCTGCAAGATGTCCTGCCTGATGTGAAAAATCATACGCCGGAACCCCGCACACGGATGAAAGGGAGAGCGCGGTGCTTTCACCGACAAGAAAGCAAGGCATATAAGACCCCTCCGCATCGCGCGGACGCGCAGAATATCCCACCGCGGCAGGCCTCAGTTCACCGCGGTCTGCTTTTATACCGGGGCTATCCTCTGCTTCACTTGCCTCACTGCCAAACCTACCCTCTGATTCACTGTCGACTCTGCCCTTTGCTTCACTGCCGGTTCTGTCCTCCGCTCCATACTCTGCCCCGCCGTATACTTTATCATCCGGCTTATACTGCGCCCTAATCTGTGAAGCAAGCTCGTCCATAACTCCGGGAAGCTGCCTTACATGCGAAAATACCGCTTCGCTCTGTCTGAGCCCCGCCCCGCCCGCGCGAACCGGAAGCAAACGCTTGGAAAACGCGATTATCCTGCCGTCTTCATCAACCGCCGCCGCAGATGTAGTATAATTGCTTGTGTCTATACCTAAAAAATACCGCTTTTCACAGCCGCTCACCGTATCAGCCCCTTTCGGTACAACATGCCCGGTATAATGTGCCCCGGTATAATATGCCCAAGTATAATATGTCCCGGTATAATATGTCCCGGTGCCCCGGAAAAATCTCCGGGTACGGAATACCTCCCGGAGCGTCAGTCCTCGATTTCATGGGCTATACAGTTTAAAATTCCGTTAATGAACCCTGCGGCCTTATCCTCGCCGTATTTCTTTGCAAGCTCCACAGCCTCGTTTAAAGATACATTCATCGGAATGTCTTTCTCATATTTCAGCTCATAAATACAAAGTCTGAGAATCGCGCACGTAACCTTTGAAAGTCTTCCTGACTTCCATCCCTTAGCATGACATTCTATAATACCGTCTATCTCAGTAAGATTTTCCCCGATTCCGTAAAACACACGGCGCACATATTCATCATCCTCTATTCCCCGGCAGCGAAGCTCTGTTCTGTATATCTCGTCAAAATTGCCCGGATCTGAAAATTGCGCCTCATAAAGCAATGTGAACAGCAATTCACGGGCTTCAGTTCTCTTCATAATTGATGACCATACCTTCTTCGAAAAACCGCCATTCCGTACCAGCTTTACTCCGCGCTGACAGGCTGACAGCCTTAATGTATATAACCGAATTTACCGCGTCACTGAAATATGCCGCAGAGAGCTTCAAAACGTGTTTTTCCGTATGATACTCATTTTATTATTATACAATTACAGCCAATGTTTGTCAAGATATATGCAGTTTTTTTTGCATATATATACGCTCTTCCGTTCAATAAGGAGCTTGGCCGAATTCAATAAGGGACTTGCCCCGTCATGAGCGTAGCAAGCGCATTGTTAAGCAATGCGACACTCAGCGGGAGATTGTACTCACTAAGCATAATAAGATGACACCCGCCGCCTGCCAGCGAGTTCGCTTTTACAGGAGGGAAACATCCCGCTTTTAGCTCGCTTTTAGTTATATATAATTTACAAAATGCCGCTTTATTCTGTAAAATACTAATGTTAGAATATACTGAAAGATTATACATATACGGCGAAAACGGCGGCACATAAAAGCTGAAGCAGGAATCCGCCGGCCGCCGTGTAAAACCGAACGGACAACAATGTCTGTGAGGCATTTATATCATTCGGTAAATTATCTGAGTACTAATTTATTTAAGGATAGGTCAAAAAATGATTTCAGAGAAAAAAAGCAAAGGAAAATACGGGCGCAGATTTTTTTCCTTACTCTGCGCCGCTGCGACTGCCGCGGTCTGTCTGTCTGTATTCACCGGCTGCTCCTCCGGCAGTGATTCATGGCATCCGGCCGGAATGAAGCTTGCATCATCAGAAGACGCGGACTACAAAATGTGGGTTCCCGAAAGCTGGACTGTAGATATGTCAACAGGAATCACCAGCGCTTACGCCGGCAGCGGAGACTATTCAAACGTATCTGTAACAGCGCAGAATCTGAGCGGAGAACAAAATTATCTCACGCCGTCGGAATACTGGGAGATTTACAAAACAGATCTTGAAGCAACCTTTCCCGATATAGCGTATGATGAGGATACAGAGGGCGGAATATCGCTTTTGCTTGATGAAAACGCCGCCATGAAATATTCGTACACCGCAACGGTTACAGGAACCGAATTTCACTTTATAAGCGTAGTCTGCATACGGAGCGGAACTGTATATCTTATTACATATACCGCTCAGCCGGCAATTTACGAAAACCATCTTGAAGAGGTTCAGAATATTCTTGATAATTTTTCGTTTATCAGCTGAGCGCCGGACAGCTGATTTCCGGAAAGCATTTATTCCGAAAGCATCTATAATATCTATAGCGGCTATATACGTCTATATATATAAATTGCAAAGTGCGTTTATTTACAGACGCTTATGTTTAAATATAAAATCTTAGAAGCGGGCTATTGTAAATGGAAGTTTATCTTGACAACAGCGCGACAACGGAGGTTTCTCCCGAAGCCGCAAAAAAAGCCAGAGAGGCTATGGAGCTTGTCTGGGGAAATCCGTCGTCGCTCCACTCACGCGGGCTTGACGCGGAAAGGCTTGTCCTTGAAGCGCGGGAAAATATTTTAAGGTCGCTCGGCATCACCGACCGCTCTGCGGCAAAATTCGGAAGACTGGTTTTTACCGGCAGCGGCACCGAAGCCGACAACCTTGCCATTTTCGGTACGGCGCATGCCAAAGCACAGAGCCGCGGAGGCCGGATTATAACAACCGACAGCGAGCACCCCGCAGTCCTTGAAAGCTGCAAAGCGCTTGAATCAGAAGGTTTTGACGTTGTTTACATACGTTCGCGCGGCGGTGTTCTCGATATGGAACAATATATGAACGCGCTCACACCGAGGACTGTAATCGTATCAATTATGGCGGTAAACAACGAGACAGGAGCGGCTTATGATATAAAATCCGCGTTTGACGCCGCGCACAAGCTGTCGCCCGATATTGTTACGCATACAGACGCCGTTCAGGCATACTCTCACATTCCGTTTTCTCCCGACAGACTCGGCGCGGATCTTGTCACAATTTCCGGACACAAAATTCACGCGCCTAAAGGAACAGGAGCCCTTATTATCAGGCCTGAGCTGCTCAAGGCCAAAAGAATTGTACCGATTCTCCGCGGCGGAGGTCAGGAAAACGGATTGAGGTCCGGAACAGAAAACGTACCGGGCATTGCAGGCTTCGGAGCCGCAGCGGCCGAGATAACGCCCGCCCGGATTTCAAAGGATCTGGGGCACTTTTCGGAACTGAGGGAATATCTTATGCGCCGTCTCCCCGACGGAGTAAGAGTTAACACTCCCGAAGGCAAATACGCGCCTCACATCATAAGTCTCACGCTTCCTAAGATAAAAAGCGAGTCAATGCTCAATTTTCTTTCAGGACGCGGGATCTATGTCTCAAGCGGTTCGGCATGCTCCTCGCACGGAAAGAAGGGCAGTCACGTCCTTGCGGCATTCGGTCTTCCGCTCAGCGAAGCCGACTGTACAATCCGCGTCAGCCTCGGCAGAAGCACTTCAAAAGAGATGCTCGGAGTGTTTACTGATGCGCTCGCCGAGGGATGCAGAACACTTGTGAAAATGAATTGATACCAAAAAGCATAATTCAGATAAAGACAAAGCGCCGAGTCGTTTACAAGATTCGGCGCTTTGTCTTTTGTTGTCCGTTTTTTTTGTTACCCGTCTTTTTGTTATCCAGCTTTTTGTACCCAGCTTCTTGTTACTCGGCTTCTGTTACCTGGCTTCTTGTTACCCGGCTTATTGTTACCCGGCTTATTGTTACCCGGCTTCTGTTATCTATCTTCTGTTATACGGCTTTTGTTATACGGCTGTTACATCTTCAATAATCTGCTTAACCTTCTTATTTCTGAACTGCGTCTGAAACGAAACAGTATAACCGTCAAGCTCCAGCTGGCTGAAAAATTTCTCCGCGCACCTGATTTTTGCAATTTCCGTGCCGCGAAGCACAGATTTATTCTCGACATGTTTTGTTTCTACAACAATATTCAGCTTTTTCGTTCCGTCAGTCCGTTTTACTACATACATAAAGTCAGGGCTGTAATTTTCGCCGGCTATGGTCGGGATAGAAATGCTTGACCGGGGAATTTTTCCGTATACGACAACCTCCTCGATGTCTGACATAATATTTTCTTTTTCAAGCGGAGAGTCAAAAACTATGCGGTCATACAAATATTTATCAGAAGGTGTTCCGGGCGCTGACATTGCGCCGATACTTCCCGGCTTAATAAATTCCCGCGGAGTTCCATCCCTGTACGTCAGTGCAGTTTCAGCCACCGGCTGGCCGGAGCGCGAATAGCGGAACCTCGACTGTGTATTCTCAATCCTCCAGTCGGCAAAGGACTGTACTATATTAACGGCTGAGTATTCATTGATATATTCATCCGGTATGCCGCCTTTTTCCGCAGCCAATTCTCGCATTTCCTCATGTATAATAAGAATGGGGATACTCGTCTGCCGGCTGATCCTTTTTAGGAATTCATTATACGGCAGCGGTCTTTGTAGGGAATAGGACACTCCCGTATCTTCCCGGAGCATCATTTGACCGCCGTCTGAAACAATCTCTTCCCGTCGGCTGTCCAGCGATACATTTCCGAAAATGCCGTTTTTTCTTAAAATATCATGAAGAGCTCCCGAAATATCACCTGACAAATCCGCATCATAGAACAAATAGTATTTTTGGGTGATAGCCTCCCATAGCTCCTTAAGCTCTGAATAAACTGCCTTGCGTATTCGAACCGGCTCTCTCCTGTTCTTATTGACATCGGTCACTTTGCCGCTTCCTACTCCGCTTATAAATTCAGGATACTCGGCAAAAAAAGCGTCTCTTTTCTCAGCTATAATCTCACCATGCCTGCCGATGTAACCTTTTGAACCTAATTCAAAGAATAATTTACTGCTGTCAACATTGCGCTGCTCCGCCGCCTTATCAAGCATTTCATCAGAAATTGTCTGTGTCTCCGGCACTTCGCCGTTTATCTCTTCCACAAGCTTCTGTGCAAAATCCGCTTCCGTAAAATCAACAATATAATTTAGTCTGAATTCTTCATTTGATATTCTGTTCCCGTTTTCATCCACGGGCAGGCGCAAGCCCCGTCCGACTTCCTGCAATTTGCTGTTGTCACTACCGCTGGAACGCAGCTTCGCAATAGTAAACACATTCGGATTATCCCATCCCTCTTTAAGCGTCCACTTTGAAAACAAAAAACGTCTGGTATTGTAAGTACCGTCCTCATTGCGGAATGAAATCAGTTTTTTCTTATTGTGCAGTATATCAGCTACTTCGAGAGCAATATCCTCATCAGAATCACTGTTATCCTGCGCAAAATAACCCGCATGGCACGCTGAAATATCCGCTGCGGTCGCCTCAAGATATTCACGGTATTCCCGCTCACTTTCCGGCAGCTCAGCTAAAATGTCATTTATCATTCCGGATAAAATTCGCTCAAACATGTCTTTCAGATATGGAATTTTACCGTCGCCGGAATCTCTGTATGACGAAATATCATCTATGAAAAACAGCGCAAGTGTTTTAATTTTGAACTGCCTGCCGGAAAAATTCTGCCTCTCTGTTTCAAAATGCCGCTGAATCGCCAGCTTCAGCATCTGCTCCTGGTAGGATGACGAATAGATATCCGTATTGAATTCTTCACCCTGATATTTTATCTGTCCGTTTGTAAGCTCAACATAGTTTTTTCCGACAGCGGAAATGGTAATTCCCTCAAAATCAGAATTTATCACCGACAAAGAATCTCCCGGCATAAGATTATATGTTTTCGTATCTTCTCCGCGTTTTTTGTACTGGAAAACAGCCGATGTCTTTGAACGCACGGATTGCAGCTTTACCTTTTCCTCTTTCTTTGACAACGGTTCAAAATGTTCCTTTGCAACGCCCTTTATCAGATTCATATTAAAGGAGTCGCAGGCATTCAGCTCATACACCAGGTTGTTAAAGTCCTTGCCTGTAACCTTGCTGCGTCCGCTGCCCAAAGTAATTTCCGGAAAGGTAGCGCCGAAGCGAATAATCATTTGCGGATGTATTTCATCTGTAATAACCTTGTATGCCTTCTGATCTCTCGAAAAACGATGCGGCTCGTCAATAATTACAATCGGATTCGTCGCACGCAAAGCGTCAAACGGTCTGTAGAAACCTTCCACCAAATAATCATAATCTGAACGTGCAAGCATATTTCCGTTTGTTAAAAGCTGCATATTGACAAGCATCACATAAATTATATTCGTGTTCTGACATGATCCGGAAACAAAATCACGGACAGCTGAAGGCATAGCCAAAAAGCCCTTTTTCTTCTTTTTAGGGCTTTCAAGTACGCACAGTTCTATATCGCAGTTGTACCCGCAGGTATCGGAAAAATGATGCCTTACATAGCTGTCTGCGATAAACTGCGACACTCCCGCCTTTACAGACAGGGACGGTACGGCAATAATAAATTTATTAAAGCCAAACCGCTTGTGCATCTCATAAATGGTCTGGGTATAAACATATGTCTTTCCGGTGCCGGTTTCCATTTTTACGTCAAGATTCAGATAATTCCCTTCATCGCGGCATCCCCGGTAATCTGCACGGATTTCTTTCTGAATCTTCGATATATTGCTGATAATACACGGATCGTTGCGGTTGAACGACGGATTTTCATATGAAAGGCACGGTTTTTTAACGGAAATACCGTCAAGCGCGGACATCATTGAGTCAACTGCTTTTTTCTGATGATCCAGTTCCCGCTCCAGTATCAGTTCCAAAGCCTGAACCTCCTTAATATCTAATATCCAGATTGATTTTCAGATTTTTCTCGGAATCACGCAGAATCTTTACATTCGTTTTCAGATTTTCCATCTCGACATAAGTGAAGCTGTAACCGAATACAACGATATTCTGCGGATTGAAGCCGCCGTCTGAATTGTATCTTTCAATCAGGGCTTCAATCGCATCCTCTGTTAAATTCGGATTTATAAGATACAGATGACTATCGCACCAATACGCTGTATATCCTGCAAGATTTATCATACCGCAGTTATTTATAAAACCGTAGCCGTCGCGAATGAGCCATGTGGTAAGAACGGTACCCACTCCGAATTCATCATATATGGTTGTATTCGTGACTAATCCGCCGTTGTTAAATTTCTCCATTTTATCAACTGTGGTCCGGCTTACTTCTTGCAAAGTATAATGCTTAAAACCAAGGTCGGCAGAAGTTTCCGGATGTTCCCCGCGAATCTGCTTTGCGGCTCGGATAAGACGTTCTTGTCCGATTTCATCAAGAAAATGCCGTCTTCCGACAGAATCCAAAAAATCAAGAGTTTTTTTGAGTTTTGCTTTATCCGGTTTCGATGCCCCTTTATATTTCTTATCCAAATCTTCAGGAAGCTGAATTAAAATAAACTTTCTCTTAGAATTGAATTCATCGTTTGCAAGCATAACCGAATTGCCTGTTGTAGCTGAACCCGAAAAAAAGTCTACAATCACGTCGCCGTCATCAGTAACAAATTCCAGCAGCTGCTTTATTAAATTATGCGGTTTGGGATTATCAAACACACCGTCGCTTCCGAAAAGATCCTCTAAAAAAGCTGTCTCAGCGCGGTTATCTTCGTATATATAGCTTTTCAGCTGATCCTTTGCCGTCAATAAACGCTTTTTTATATGAGGCTGTGTTGTCTCATCAATTCCCCAGCACACCTCGTCGTCGTTTGCGTATTCTAAAAATGTTTCTTCTTTCCACCGCCATCCGTTTTTCGGCTTTGGACATGGTTTTCCTGTAACCGGATGAATTATATCATACATATATCCGCCCGGATGAGGGTTGGATGAATTACCGGAACTGCTGAAAACGCCACGTTCATCTACATTATTGTAATGCGATGAATGAAGGAGTTTGCTTTTATTATCGCTTATCCACTTCCGCAGTCTTTTTTGTATTTCTTCAACGGTAATATTCTGTGCAAGTAAATTTTCATACTGTTCCTGTATCAGAACAGCTTCATCGCTTTTTCTATACCATGGTTCCTGTCTTTCTTTATTTCTTGCATAGCAGAGCATATACTCATGCTCCGTATTTATCTGAGACGGATTGTTATCTGTTGCTGTTCTGATCACAAGCGTTCCGACATATTCCGACTCTCCGAATACGTCGTCACACAGTAATTTCAGATTGGCATATTCGTTGTTGTCTATCGAAACAAAAATTACGCCGTCTTTTGAAAGTAATTCACGTGCAAGCAGCAGTCTCGGATATATAAACATAAGCCACGCAGAATGAGACGCGCTGCCGCGTTTCGTTAAATCAAGAATGCGCCCGGCCTGTTCTTCATCAAGGCTCAGTTTTGTCATCAAATCCCCAGCGGTGAATTCAAATTTATCATTATAGACAAAACCGTCTGTCCCGGTGTTGTAGGGAGGATCTATATAGATACATTTCACCCCTCCGGCATAAGATTTCAGCAAATGCTTTAACCCGTCAATGTTGTCTCCGCTGATATAAACATTCTCACTGTTTACATTGTCCGGCAAGCTGTTATGTACTTCATCCGGCACGATAACCGTTTCGGTATCAAGCGACGCCAGCATTCTGGCATAGTTCTTTCCGAGAAATTTCAGTTCATATCCTTCCTGCGATATATCTGCCTTGTCCTTCAAAAATTCAGAAAAGCGCACAAGGTCGAAAGAGCCGTCCGCGTTGAAGCATGACGGGAAGTTCTCACGCAGTACGGCCATCTCTCGGCCGTTAGATGTTACTTCTTCATTCGAGGTCATTATATCTCTAATCATTTTGAGCGATCTCCGTATTTTTATTTTCATCCGAAATTTCTTTAATAAACCAACGCCGCAATGCCTTTTGATTTTGCACCGCAAGCTGTTTTTTTGCGGCAGCCCTGTCTTCAATAAGGTACTTGCCCCGTAATGGGCGGGGCAAGCGCGTTGTGAAACAATTCGACACTCAGCGTGAGATCGTACTCCTACTGAGTGTAAGATGACGCCCGCCGCCTACAGATGCAAACGTCTATAAAGTCAAACGTCTATAAAGTCAAACGCCTCTAAAGTCAAACGCCTCTAAAGGCGTAGACATCCTTGCCTAAGTTATACGACGCTGCGGTTTACTTTTTAAGTCTGATTTCCTCTTTGCAGCGTTCGATGAATTCATCGGGCGTCATGCTTCCGAGGTCTCCGTCTCTGCGGGATCGAACCGCAGCCTTTCTTTCTCCGACCTCGTTATCCCCTATGACAATCATATACGGCAATTTCTGAAGCTGTGCTTCCCGCAGTTTAAATCCAAGCTTCTCGCTCCTGTGATCGCTTTCAACACGGAATCCCTCCGCCGTAAGCTTCTTCTCAATTTCATTGCACCATTCAATATTGCGCTCGTTAATTGAAAGAATCTTTATCTGTACGGGATTCAGCCAAAGCGGAAATGCTCCTGCATAATGCTCCGTCAGTATCGCTATAAAACGCTCTATACTTCCAAAAATAACACGGTGAATCATTACCGGCCTGTGACGCTCATTGTCCTGACCGACATAAGACAAATCAAAACGCTCCGGCATCTGAAAATCCAGCTGAATCGTTCCGCACTGCCATGTTCTTCCGATGGAATCTTCAAGATGAAAATCAATTTTCGGACCGTAAAATGCTCCGTCGCCCTCGTTTACCGTATACGGCTTTCCGTTGTCCTCAAGCGCGCGGCGAAGAGCCTCCGTCGCAGTCTCCCACTGCTCGTCCGTTCCCATGGAATCATCGGGACGCGTCGAAAGCTCAAGCGAATACTTAAAGCCAAATACGCTGTAAAAGCTGTCTATCATACGCATAACGCCCAGAATTTCGCTCTCTATCTGATCCGGCGTCATGAAAATATGAGCGTCATCCTGAGTAAAACAGCGCACACGCATAAGTCCGTGAAGAGCTCCGGAAAGCTCATGGCGGTGAACAAGTCCAAGCTCCGCCATGCGCTGCGGAAGATCACGATACGAATGAATACGGCGCTTATATACAAGCATTCCGCCGGGACAGTTCATCGGCTTAATCGCATAGTCATTGCCGTCAATAACGGTTGTATACATATTGTCCTTATAATGATCCCAGTGACCCGACCGATGCCACAAGTCCTGATTCAGTATAATCGGGGTTTTGATCTCCTGATATCCGTTTTTACGGTGCTCCTCACGCCAGAAATCCTCAAGAATATTACGCAGAACCATTCCCTTCGGCAGGAAGAACGGAAATCCCGGTCCCTCCTCATAAATATCAAACAGATCAAGCTCCCTTCCGAGCTTTCGGTGATCACGCTTTTTAGCTTCCTCCATCCTCTCAAGGTAGGCGTCAAGCTCCTCCTTTGCCGGAAATGCCACACCATAGATACGCTGAAGCATTTTGTTTTTACTGTCGCCCTCCCAGTATGCTCCCGTACACTGAATCAGCTTGAAAGCCTTTACCGCTCCGGTAGAAAAGAGATGCGGACCTGCGCAAAGGTCTACAAATTCGCCCATGCGGTAGAAGGAAATCTCCTCTCCTTCCGGAACCCGTCCTATAAGCATAACTTTATAAGGTTCATTTTTTTCCTCCATGAGAGCAATTGCCTCATTTCTCGGAAGTACAAATCTCTCCATACGGCTGTTCTCGCGGACTATCTTCTTCATTTCCTTTTCGATAACAGACAGCACGTCCGGAGTAAAGGGAGTATCAGAATCTATGTCATAATAAAATCCATTGTCTATCGACGGACCGATTGTCAGCTTTGCGTCCGGATAAACACGCTTCACCGCGGCGGCCAGAATGTGAGAAGCAGTATGCCAAAACACCTTTCTGCCCTTAAGATCATCAAACGTGAGCGGCAGAACCTCGGCGCCGTCCTCCACCTCACGCGAAAGATCGATAACCGAAGAACCGGATTCAGCCGCTATTACCTCACGGGCGATCTTTCCCTCTTCTTTAAGTATTTCATAAGCCGTACTCATAAAAATCATTCCTTTCGTAATATAACTAAAAGCAAAATTCTCCGCCTGTCAGACGTTGACATATAAAGGCGTTTCCTCACATTACTCTCGCGTTACCCTTACTGCCATTGCTTTGCGTTACCCTTGCATTGCCTTTGCATTGTCCTTGCATTGTCCTTGCATTGCCTTTGCATTGCCCTTGCATTGCCTTTGCATTGCCCTTACGTTACCCTTACTGCCATTGCCTCGCGTTACCCTTACCGTGATTGCATTGCATTACCCTTGCCGCGATTGCATTGCCCTTGCGTTACCCTAACATTACTCTTGAGTTATTATGGAGTTACCCTTACATTTTCTTTATTGAAGGGCAACCAGCGCGAAAATAAAAAACACCCCGGACTAACCGATACAGGCCGTCCGGGGTGCGGATTTTACATTGCTGCATCGCAACACAAGTTCCGCACGGTTCCACCCGAGCATTTAACTCTTTAAAAATATAAGACTTTTACAATGCAGTGGTACCAAAACCTCCCTGTGCGCGGCGTTTCCACCGACGGCCGCTCTCTGAACCACGGAATAGGTCCGACATGTCTGCATAAATATACCGGTCCGGACGCTCTCGTCCCGGACTTGACAAAATCACAAAATTATGATATAATAATACAGAATGTAATATTATTCGAATATAATATCCCTACTATACAAGCATTGCATGCAGTATATCATAAATAAAAGAGTTTGTCAATAGTTTTTTTATTTTTACCAATATAAAAAATTTCGACAAAATATATCATGATTATCTGTATTTGATTTTCATACCGAACGGTTTTCTGCATACCGTTTTCGTCTAACCGCACATGGACTATGTTCAAAAGAAAGGAAGTCTTTTCATTAAAGGACCCGGTATCAATAATGACAGAAAGAAAAACAGAAAAATGCGAGGATGCGGCGCCGAACGCAGAACGAATCCGGTACAGCGATTACACGAGAACTATCCTTTCAGAGGGCCTCAAAACCGGCAGGCTGAAACAGACAGACTGCGCTAAACTCCGCCGCTCGCTTACGGATCTGTTAAAGGAAATTATCGGCGAATACCTTCCGACGCTTGAAGAAGCCCCGGACGAGTACACCAGCTCCGTAATATCAAACGAGCTTCTTCGCTCACTGCTGTTCACAGTTGACACGTATCTCATCTCGCTCGGTAAGCACTCATCCGCGGTTCAAAAGCTCAGGTCGGTAAATATCGGCAAGTTGCGTGAAATGCGGGCATGCGGTATCAAAGCCCTTAAGACACTTCAGTATGAAGCTCTGAGCATCTGCACAAAGGTTGAGCATACCATGCCTGAAATAGACTGCCCTGTTTACAGGGATTCGGTTGAAAAATGCCGGAAAAGTATCAAGGAATATGATCTTATTTTTCTTCCGCACGTCATAACAGAAGAGCCGGAATACCCCACGGCGGTGTCAATCAGCGTGACCGGCGGAATCAAATACACCAGAAGGTACCTTCTGAATCTCGTATATGAAAACATGTTTTGCGGCAGCTTTGACGAAAATTCAAGAAAATGCTTTTATAACGCATTGCTTGCGAAAAAAGGCAAAGAGAACTTTTCCGAAAATATTTATAAATATGTGCTTATATCCGCTCTGATCTGCGCGTTTCTTAACAAGGAGGAGGGGTCTCTGCTTATTAGCCAAAGCGATTTTGACTCTTTCTGCGAGCTTACAAAGCCTCTTTCGGACGCTCAGCTTTCCGAAGCCTTTCAAAAAACAGCGTCCAGACTTACATACGGAAATGCGGATTATAATCTCTCCGCACTGACGCAGCTTTTTGATTCTCTACAAAAGGCTGTACGGTCAAAAAAATCCGAGGGAATAATTATTATATCAAAATAAAACAGAGTTCATATTTATCAGATATGCACTGCAAAAAAATCCGGAATCTGCATAACCGCAGCTCCGGCTTTTTTTATTTTTTATATGTTATATGTCACTGACTCGCGGATATTCAATTGCAAAATACTACTGTTTGTTTCGCTCGGACTCGCTTCCTATACATACGACAAAATCAATCTCGCTTCCTACCGCCGCCTTAGATCCGACCGCCTTGCTCTGGGAAAAAATCTCTCCTTTTACATATAGGTCGGTATAATCGTATGTAATTTTTCCGTATGTCAATCCGAGTTCATTAAGAGCCGCGATAGCCTCATCAGCCGAATAGCCTATAAACGAAGGAATTGTCACGTACTCAACCTCAGGTCCGAGACTGTAAAAAAGCTTGACAGTGTCTCCGCGCGAAAGCTCCGTACCTGCCTCCGGCTCTGTCCGTATTGTATAGTACTGCAGAACAGTATCGTCATACACTCCGAATTCTTCAACCTTAAGGCCGAGCTTTCCGAGCTCAAGCTTTGCCGTTCTGTACTCCACAATTGAATAGTCGCCTAAAGTGAGAGTTTCAAGTCCGTGACTGACAGTGAGCTTTACAGAAGCGAGCTGCTCTCCTTTTTTCACCTTTCTCGCCGAACCGGCAGCCGGATCCTGAGAAATTATATACCCCGGTTCATATTCTTCATTGTATTCCTCTACCAGTTCTATCGCAAAATATCCTTCCTCTTCGATAGAGGCCTTCATCTCATCGTTATATATTTTACCTACAAACTGCGGAATATCAACTGTAATCGGTTTGTTCTCGTTGCTGTTGCGCACAACGTTCATTATTACATTAACGCCGGCTATTATAAGCACTATAATAAACGCTGATACCACGCCGGCTATTATGGGAAACATTGAGCGGCTCTGTTTCGGTGTACGCTTCTGCGGCGTCTTCCCCTTCCCCCTTTTCACGTTCTTCTGATTTTTTGTACGCGGTATCTGGGTCGTGACCTGTCCTGTATGATGAGCTCTGAAATTATACCCCGGATCCTCGCGGAGCTTCAGCACATAATGAAGCATAGCGGACGCGCTTTGAAAACGCTTGGCCGGATCTTTATCCATCGCCGTCATAATCATCGATTCCACACCGGCCGGAATTTCCGGCAGAAGTTCTCTCGGCGGTTTGGGCCGTTCATTTACCTGCATCAGCGCAACCGATACCGGGCTGTCCGCTACAAAAGGCAACTTTCCGGTTGCCATTTCGTACATAACAACGCCGAGAGAATATATATCGCTGCGCGGATCAATCTGCTTCCCGCTCGCCTGCTCCGGACTGATATAGTAAACCGTTCCGATTGCTTTGTCCGTCATTGTTATAGTATCGGCATTCGGCATTTTCGCAATTCCGAAATCCGTAACCTTGATTCTCCCGTTTTTCAGAAGCATAATATTCTGAGGCTTTATATCACGGTGTATTATTCCCTTTGAATGAGCATGTTCAAGCGCACGCAGAATCTGCGCCGAGTAATTCATTATCTCCTTCGGCGGAAGCGGGCCCCGCTGATTCATATAATTTTTCAGTGTAATTCCGTCTACCCGCTCCATCACTATATATTTACGGCCCTCTCTGACCGACACATCGTATATGCTGACAATATTGGGATGCGACAGCATCGACACCGCCTTGGATTCGTTTACAAACCGCTTTACAGCCTGAGCGTCGTTTGCAATCTCATCCTTCAGCATTTTCAGGGCGACAGTCCTTTTCATAACAGTGTCAACTGCCTCGAACACCACTGCCATACCACCTATGCCGATAATTCTGACGATCCTGTAACGACGGTCAAAGATCTGACCGACATACTTGTCATATATCTCCACAGCTATGACCTATCCTTTCATCAATTGAACAGACCGCGGTCCGGTCTGACACAGAATTTCGGAAGTCCCCCGGTCTCAAGCGACCGAAAATTCATCCGGTATATTTCACCAAAAGAGCTGTTATGTTGTCGCCGCCTCCGCCTTCGTTTGCGGAATCTATAAGCTCTTCAACCTTTCTTTTCAGCTCGGTTTCCTGATCCTCTTCGTTATCCGTCACCTCGCCGTATCCCCAGACAATGTCGCGTATATCGGAGGCTCCGAGATAGTTTGTAAGACCGTCGCTGCACAAAAGAATATACGACGGCGAAGCTGTAAGAAGAAGCGATTCCGTATCCGCTTCAATTGTACGCTCGTTTCCGACGGCGCGAGTTATAATATTTCTGTAAGGATTCGTAAGCGCCTGTTCGGGTGTAATCTGACCTATATCCACAAGATACTGCACATAAGAATGGTCATGCGTAAGCTGGACCATATCTCCTCCGCAAAAGAGATAAATTCTGCTGTCGCCGACGCTCGCAATATAAAGCTTACTGTCAATCATAAGCGCCGCCACAAGTGTTGTTCCCATGCCGCTCAGAGACTCGTCCTTCCTTGAACGTTCGTAGACCTCGGTATTTGCGGACGCCACAGCCTCGCTCAGAAGCGTATATATCGGATTCTGAAGCACGCTTGTGTCCTCGTAATTGTCAGTATCGTCGCATACCTTTACGTCAGCCTCGTTTTCGCCGTCGCCGCGCGTCGCCGGATTCGAGCTGCCTTTCTGCGTTTTTCCGCTGCCCGTATCACTTCCGCTCTCCGCGTTTCCAACAAACTCCGCTCCGTTATCCAAATCTTTTTTCAATCCATTTTCCGGTCTGTTTTTCGATTCGTTTTCAGATCCATTTTCAGATCCGTTTTTCGCCCCGCTTTCAGATACGTTTTTAATCCCGCTTTCAGGTCCGTTTTCCGGTTCGTTTTTAGATCCGTTTTCCAGTCCGTTCTCCTTAGCCGCCGCTGCAAGATCCTGCGCTTTATCATTATCTTTCAAAAAACTAAATTCGGCAGTAGTAGCATAAGGACCGAGACTGTCCGTATCCTCGGGAAGAACAAGAAGATTGGTTTTTGAATCGACAAAATTTCCAAGCGAATTTTTCAGATATTCTGTAAAAACATTTACCGACATCTCACTTGCAACGTTTCCACCGTTAGCTCCGCCCATACCGTCGCATACGACAAAAACCTCTGCATTGTCGGCAATCTTTAAATATCCGAAAGAATCCTGATTGTTCTGACGGCGGCGGCCGACATCACTTAATCCATAGAAAAACATAACTTTTAAGCATCCCCTTCCGATAAACGGAATCTTATTCCGGATTCAGCACTCCGAAATAAATCACACGCAATTTTTACACTTGCCTTTTTATGTACCTTCTTATGTACCTTCTTACATACCTTTTTATATACCTTTTTATGTATATGATAACTTATCATTGTATATTTGTCAGATAGGCATTTCACCGGAATATTCCCTGCGAAGCTGACCGCATGAAGCGTTAATATCAGAGCCGAGACGACGTCTGACTGTGGCGTTTACTCCAAGCCGAAGCAGCTCGTCCCGAAACTGCGCCGCACGCGGACTTTTTCTGTACGGCTTTCCTTCAACCTCATTAACCGGAATAAGATTGACATGAAACGGAGCGCCCTTCATATTTTTTTTCAACAGCTTCGCAAGCCTGGCCGCATGCTCAATGTCGTCGTTCCTGCCCGCTATAAGAGTAAATTCAAAGGAAATACGTCTGCCGGTCGTTCTGAAAAAATCCGCGCACGCGCCGAGAAGCTTCTCCAGATTATAACTTTTATTAACCGGCATAAGCTCGCTGCGCTCTTCGTCGCAGACAGCATGAAGCGATACCGAAAGCGTAACCGGATAACCCTCATGCGATAAACGCTCTATTTTATCGGCAAGCCCGCAAGTCGATAGAGAAATATGTCTGTAACCGATATTAAGTCCGCCGGGATTTCCGACAAGGTGAAGAAATTTCATTACATTATCGTAATTATCAAGAGGTTCGCCGATTCCCATAAGCACGATGCTGTCGATTCTCCCTCCGCAGTCACGCTGAGCTGCGATTATCTGTCCGAGTATTTCATTAGGCCTGAGATTTCTGACAAGGCCGCCGAGCGTTGACGCGCAGAACCGGCAGCCCATACGGCATCCCGCCTGCGACGATACGCAGATGCTTCTTCCGTGCTCATACTGCATTACGACGCTCTCTACGCACTGCCCGTCCTCCAGCATGAACAGATACTTGACCGTCCCGTCAAGCCTTGAAACAAGTTTGCGCTTTATCCGAGGCAGACCTGTCTCCGCAGTTTCAGAGAGCCTTTCTCTCAGCCGAAGCGGCAGGTTTGTCATCTCCTGAATTTCGGCTCCTCTGATAAGCCAGCTCATGATCTGTTCCGCCCGATATTCCGGCTCTCCGATTTCAGCGGCAAAGCGTTTGAGTTCGCCGATATCCATATCAAGAAGCTTTATTTTCAAATTCGCATCCAATCCTCTGTAATTTATAATTTTTTCCGCTCCGTCCGTCCTGCACAATCGAATTCATCTGTACTTTTGTACTTTTTTCAGTTTTGTTCAATAAAAAGCAAAGCTCCGTCATAAGCCGTTTCAGAGACGGCGGCATTTCACTTTCAGTTATTTTACCATGTTTTTATAAAAAATGCAATACTAATGATTATAATGAATAAATATTTAAACTGAAGTACTCATCATCTGAATACGGCCAAAAATTCAGTTCTGAAATCTGAACTGCTCTCCGCTCATCAGCGGATACCGCGAAAGCTCGCTGCCGTCAAGATCCTCCCTGTTCATATCAACCGCCGTAATCTGATGATTATCATAAGTGGTATAGTAGTAAATTCCCTTGTCTGCATTACAGCATGAAGTATACAGTGTAATCTCAAGCTTTCCGTCTCCGATATCGCAGCATCCTCTCTGCTGATCGACCGCTCCTAAAATATGAAAGAACTGACTTACACTCTCAGACTCCGAATCGCCCGAAACAGAGTTCATTTTAACAAATGAGGCTCTGACAAATCGCGACTGTGAGGACAGATCTCCCGGAAGTCCAATCGCGCCCATCCCCCTGCTGTACGCCGTCAGAGAAAGCTTTTCCGAGAAACGATTCTGCGGAGAAGAGGGAGACAGATGCATATAATTATTCAGACTGAAAAGCTGCTCGTTAAACGGCGGATTATTCGTCAGTACCCCCGCCGGATTATCGTAAACCTTAATACCGTCCTTTACAGATTCAACAGTTACCGCTTCATCTTTATCGGCAATAATCCAATGCAGTTGAGCGACAGGCAGGTCGGCGCTGAACGGAATATCCGTGATATTGATTTTCTCAATAAGCGCCTTTGCTTCCTCCACCGACGCACATCTTCCAAGTATCCACGGAATAAATTCAAACTGCGCTATGTTGTCCCTGCCCGCTTCAGAGCCTCGGTAATACGCGTTTCCCGGAAAGTTCAGACCGGCCATTCCAAGTCCCTTCTCATTGACGGCATCATAATAAAGAGGATAGTCCCGAATAACATGCGCCATTCCTATCATGGCATAATGGCTTTCGACAGATTCCGCCTCTCTGAAGAAAAACTTATAATTTCTCGGAGTCACCGTCACCTCGTCGCCATATGAAAAATCATAATCAAGAGTTCTTCCAAAATAAAAATCCTTTGTTCTATAAGTTACCGCAGTACACATACAATCAACCCCGTTCATTCAATAATGGGAAAAGCCCCGTCGTAAGGCATTCCGGCAGCGAGGTATAGCGTCACCGGAAAAGCAGGCGGAAGCTTCCGCCTGCAGAGGCGGGAGACATTCTTGCCTAATTTATATTCCAGACTTTCAATATGAGTATATCCTGTTTTCCTTTCGAGGCGCAGCTTCGCCCGGCTCGCCGTCCGGATAGCCGAGAATACAGTGCCCGGTTCCCTCGTATTCTCCGTCAATGCCGAGCTCTTTCAGAATTTTCTTTCCGTCCTCGCTCTCAAACTCTTCCTTCGCGCGATGAATCCAGCAGCTGCCGATTCCGAGAGAATACGCGGCAAGCATCATATTTCCCATAACAAGACTGCCGTCATAAATTCCGGTGGGACATCTTTTGTCCGACAAGACAATCAAAACCGCCGGAGCTCCGTAAAACGGATCAAATCCGCTGTCCCAGCCTCCGATTTTACGGTTCATGTCGGAAAGTCTGTCACGCAGAGCTTTGTCAGTAACGGCGGCAATAACCGCAGACTGCCGTCCCATTCCGCTCGCAGCATATAACCCCGCTTTAACTATCTCGTCAATCATTTCCTTCGGCGGCATCTCCGCCTTGTATTTTCTGATACTTCTTCTGTTAAGCATCGCTTCAATTACATCATTCATACTAATACCTTTCCTCTAATTATACCCTTTCCCTTTTTACAGATAAAATACATACAAAGCAAAAAAATTAAAAGCACGGCGCCGCCGTCTGTAAGAGATCGACTTCAAAGCTGTCCGCGGCAAAGCCGTCAAGCGGCGGTTTCCGCCCGCCGCTTTTTCAGGCGACGGTATACTTCTTCGCCGGAGCGCCTTATTACATGGCTTTGACCATTACCTGATAAAACAAAAAATTCGGGCGTGCCACCACTGATGACAACGTCCGAACTACTCGAATTTGGTGGGCCATCTAGGATTCGAACCTAGGACCGACCGGTTATGAGCCGGTAGCTCTGACCAACTGAGCTAATGGCCCGTATATTAATATACGGCGATAGAACTATCTCTGTCCTGTCACAACAGATTTTATTGTACCACTTTAATATTAATATTTATACATCATTATATTTCTTAATTGTTAATTGAACGATATGCGCCGTGCAATCCCGGAACGTCTTATTCCTTATGCCTCATTCCCTATGCCTCATCCCCTATGTCTCATTCCTTTAATGGTTATCCGGCTTTTCTTCACGCTCGGAAAGCCTTCTCTCAAAACGATTCTTGCATGTGTTTTCAGGTATTACAGTAGGATATCTGCCGTCAAAGCATGCTGAACAAAAGCTGTCTGTGCCGATAAGAGAGCGAAGCTCGCCGACCGGAAGATAGCCAAGGCTGTCGGCTCCTATCATCTCTGCGATTTCAGGAACAGAATAACGGCATGCTATAAGATTTTCCCTTGAATCTATATCCGTTCCGTAATAACAGGGATTCATAAACGGGGGAGCGGATATCCGCATATGAATTTCCGAGGCTCCGGCATCACGCAGAAGCTTTACAATCTGACCGCTGGTCGTTCCCCTTACAATCGAGTCGTCGATAAGCACAACACGCTTGCCCCGCACCGTATCCGCAATCGGAGACAGCTTGATTTTTACCTTATCCAGACGCGCGCTTTGTCCCGGCGAAATAAAGGTTCTTCCAATATATTTATTCTTTATGAAGCCTATTCCGTACGGTATTCCAGATTCCCTTGAATATCCGAGAGCCGCGTCCAGCCCAGAATCCGGAACTCCCACAACCACGTCCGCCTGCACCGGGTGTCTGCGTGCAAGCACGGCGCCGGCGCGAAGCCTTGCCGCGTGAACAGAAACTCCGTCTATCACAGAATCCGGACGCGCAAAATATATGTATTCAAAAATACAGATTTTTCCCGGCAGGGCCGATCCGCAGTTTTTCCTGTATGAATGTACTCCCGTCTCGTCAAATACGACAATCTCGCCGGGAAGAATATCTTTTACAAAGGAAGCTCCGACCGCGCTCAGGGCACAGCTTTCCGACGCGGCAACATAGCTCCCGTCCTCCGTAACTCCGTAACAAAGCGGACGGAAGCCGTACCTGTCTCTCGCAGCTATCAGCTTGGCCGCGGACATCAGCACAAGCGAGTACGCGCCGTCAAGCTGCGGCATAGCTCTTGCTACCGCCGCTTCAATCGAGGGAGCGCGCAGCCGTTCTCTCGTTACAATATAAGCGATAATTTCAGTGTCGCTCGTCGTATGGAAAATCGCGCCCGAAAGCTCAAGCTCAGAGCGAAGCTGCCATGCGTTTGTCAGATTTCCGTTATGCGCGAGCGCCATTTTTCCCTTTTGATGATTGACTTCAATCGGCTGACAGTTTACACGGCTTGTTCCGCCGGTAGTACCGTAACGGACATGCCCCACCGCCATTGACGCATCCGGAAATTTACTCATCACCTCCGGAGTAAAAACGTCTCCGACAAGTCCGATATCCTTATGAGAAAAGAACAGTCCATCGTCGCACACCACTATTCCGCAGCTTTCCTGCCCTCTGTGCTGGAGCGAATACAAACCGTAGTAGGCTGTGTTCGCCACATCTCCGCGATTTTTGGAATAAATTCCAAACACTCCGCATTCCTCATGGATACCGCTCATATTATAACCATACCTTTCCGTGAATATCAAATCCCAGTTTCACCCGTTAAGCTTCCGAACAGTAAAAATCTATGATATTTTTCGGCACATATTCCGCAATAAATTCACTCGCCAGAGCCGCGCTGCGCGCTTCCCGCAGATTCCGGGGAAGCCGTTTAAATCTCTCCCGCGAATTCCGCGAATCTAACGAATCCCTCGAATCTAACGAATTCATCGAATCTAACGAATTCCGCGAATCCAACAAATCCTGCGAATCCAACGAATCCTGCGAATTTCGCGAATCTCCCGACAGCTCTGAAAAGTTCATATCCACCGGTGGCGCAGGAACCAGCCCCCTTTCAATTCCGTACTGTGCAGCCCGGATTATAAGGGCATAGCATAGATAAGGATTGCAAAGCGGATCGGGCGAGCGAAGCTCAACGCGCCTATGTTCTCCGAAAGCCGCGGGAACACGGATAAGCCCAGATCGGTTTTCCGGCGACCAGCTTATATATTCCGGCGCTTTGCAGCATCCGAGTCTGTCATAAGAGGCCTCCGTGCGGTTCAAAAAAACCGTCATACCGGAAATCTGCTCCATAATTCCCGCTATCATCTGCGCCTCCGCGCCTCGGATTTCTTCTCCCGTTCCGCGCCGACGTACAGAAATATTTATATGCATTCCGTTTCCGGGACAGTTCCGCATCGGTTTGGGAGAAAAGTCCGCGTACAGTCCGTTCCGCGCCGCTATCGTACTGACCACCGAACGGAAAGTAACAGCGTTATCAGCTGCCGAAACCGGATCGGAACAACGAAAATCAATTTCGTTCTGTCCGGGTCCCGCTTCGTGATGAGAGCTTTCAGGCACAATACCCATCTGCTCAAGAGTAAGACAGATTTCGCGCCTGACGTTCTCTCCCTTATCCTCCGGAGAAATATCCATATACCCGGCTTCATCGTGCGGAATCTCACCACGTCTGCCATCCTGATCCAGCATAAAGAGATAAAATTCCATCTCGGATCCGAACCGGAATTCAAGACCGGACGCCTCCGCCTGTCTTACCGTATCTTTCAAAAGACGCCTTGTATCCGCCTCCGACGGCGTCCCGTCCGGCTTCTTAATATCACAGTACATTCGCACAACTCTGCCGTGATCTGGTCTCCACGGAAGTATGGAAAGCGTCGACAAATCCGGGTGAAGAAACAAATCCGAACGTACTTCTCCGCCAAATCCGTCCACCGAAGAAGCGTCAAAGGCTATTCCGTAATGAAAAGCGCGCTCAAGCTCGCCCGGCATTACCGATATGTTTTTTTGATTTCCGCGGACATCGCTGAAAGCAAGGCGAATGAATTTTACATCCTCCTCGCCGATAAACTGCTCTATCTCCCTCTGAGAATATCCCACGATCTGTCCTCCTATCCGGTCGTCAAAATTGCATCACCGGTTTAGGCAGCAAAATTACACCACCAATTTAGGCAGCAAAATTGCGTCACCGATTTAGACAGCGAAATTGTGCCGCCGGTTTAGTCACTGTCAATTGGCTACATACATCTGCTTGTACGGATTTTTACTGTCGGGCGTGACAACAGTAAAATCGGAAGCAAGAATCTCCTCCGCGTCAACGCCGAACAAACCGCAGTATTTAACTACAAATTTCTCAATTTCCGCCTTATCAGCCCCGGACGCCGCGACTGCCGAAACCTGTCTCGGAAATTTAATCTCTCCCGGACTTACGCGAAGAAACATTTTTCCGCCGTGCATTCCAGTACACGGATAATTGCCGACAATCGGCTTTCCGTCGTCATGCAGTCCGAGAACAATTATATATCCCCCAGCCTGATACTCGCCGAGAAAGCTTCCCGTTCTGCCGCCGATGACCATTACAGGCCTTTTGTCCCTGTAGGCTTTCATGTGAATTCCGGCGCGGTAGCCGGCATTGCCCCGTACGTAAATCTCTCCTCCGCGCATAGCATACCCGGCTGCGTCTCCGATGTTTCCGTGAATAACGATTGTTCCCGCGTTCATAGTATCTCCGACCGCGTCCTGAGCGTTGCCGTGTACCGTTATATCCGCGCCGTTGAGATAAGCGCCGAGAGCGTTTCCGGGAGTTCCTCCGATTTCGATACGCTTGTCGCGCATTCCGGCTCCGATGAACCGCTGGCCGATGCATCCCGAAAGGACGCACTCCTCTCCCGCGGCGCGAATCTGTTCGTTAAGTTCGGCATATCCGAGCTGTGACGCTGCAATATTCATTTATATCACCATAACCTTCCCTTGAATTCATTAGGAGTGCCGTGAATTTTTTCAGTTCGCGAGCTTAGCCGTACGATAAACTGAGCCAAACGGCGCAAGTCCCGGATTTTCCTTTAAAAGCTCAAAATCCACATCCGACAGCGGTATCCTGTTTCTTATCATATTTGTATATATCCCCGCACGCTCGGTATCTCCGATTAATATAAAGCCTGTCAGAAATCCATCCTTTGTAAACAGGCGCTTAATTTTGCCGTCCTCTTTCTTTTCATACATCTCACCGCCCTGATCTGCTCCGAAATAACTGCCTGCCGACATCGCGTGTAGTCCGAAAAATCCGATCGAATTCATCGGAATTGCATTGTCAAAGGTATCGTTCCCGCCTGCCATGCATCTGCCGGCGCATCTGCCCTGCATGTACGCATTCGGAAGAATCGCAAGCACACGGCGGTCGCCGTACGAAATATCCATACCCTCAGTACAGTCTCCCGCGGCGTAAATGCCCGGCAGCGTTGTGCGCAGCTCAGAGTCTACACGAATTCCCCTGCCGCACTCCGCTCCCGCCTCCGAGGCTATCGAAATATTCGCCCGGACACCGACCGCCAGAACAAGAACATCAAAGTCAACCGTCCTGCCGCTTTTCATTTCCGCCTTATTTCCGTCAAATCTCACGGCACTGTCCGAAAGCATAAACGAAATTCCGTTTTCCTCTAACCTGCGCTGCATAAGCGACGCGCATTCCGCGTCAAGAATCGACGACAAAACCCTGTCAGCCAAATCGCATACAGTAATGCTTCCGGCACGTCCGTGCAGTCCCTCGGCGCACTTGAGCCCGATAAGTCCCGCGCCTACAATAAGCACCCTTGAATCCCGTGATACGGCCTTTTCAAGCTCAAGTGAATCGTCCAGAGTCATAAAAGAAAATTTCTTTTCCACAGTATCAAGTCCGTCAAACGGCGGAACAAACGGAGAAGAGCCCGACGCTATACAAAGCGCGTCATACGGAAGAATCGTCCCGTCGTCGAGCTCCGTTTCTTTTTTCACGGCGTCAATTCTTACGGCTTTTCTTCCGTAACAGACATTTACTCCGTTATCCGAATAAAAGCTGTCAGGACGGTATTTGATTCTTTCAAGATCCGTTTTGCCCTCAAGATAATACGAAATAAGCGGACGGCAGTAAACCGGATGCTTCTCCGCGGATACGACGGTTATCATGGCTCCGCTGTCTTCCGAACGGATTCCCTCTATACATCCGGCCGCCGCGACGCCGTTTCCGATTATAACAAATTTTTTCATATATTGACAACCCCTCGATACACTCAAATTTTTCCCGTTACCGCTCTTCAAATACAATGGCACGGTTAGGACATCCCTCAACGCACGCCGGATATCCGGAGATATTTTCCAGACACAGCTCGCACTTCTGAACGGCGCCCTGTTCATTCTGCGATACGCAGCCGTAAGGACAGACAAGAATACACGTAAGACATCCGACGCATTTATCGTGATCAATGCAGACAGCACCGTCCTTTTTTGAGAGCGCGCCGGAAATACAGCTGCAAACGCATATGGGATCGTCGCAGTGACGGCAGGAAACCGCGTACGTGACGGCGCCGTCCTCTTCAACACGGACGTTCGGGCGGATAAGCTTACCCTTCAGCGCCTTCACCATATCCGACAGACCGGAATTTGCAAAGGCGCAGTTATATTCGCAAAGGTGACATCCGAGACACCATTCTTCTTTTACATAAACCCGTTTCATTCTCCCGCGTGTGAGATACCGAGAATCTCAAGCTCCTTTTCAGTAAGATTTACCCCGCGCAGCATTAATCGGTTACCGCGCAGCGCCTCGATAGAGTTAATTCCCATTCCGCCCATCAGCTCCATGATTTCATGACGCCAAGCCGTCATAAGATTCACAAGCCTTTCGCTTCCGATATCCGGATTCAGCCGCTTAACCAGCTCCGGCCTCTGCGTTGCGATTCCCCAGTTGCATTTTCCGCTCTGGCAGGTCCGGCAGAGATGACATCCGAGGGCTATAACCGCAGCCGTAGCTATATAGCATGCGTCGGCTCCGAGCGCGATTGCTTTGACAACGTCGGAGGCGGAACGTATACTTCCGCCGACTACGAGAGACACGTTTCCGCGTATTCCCTCGTCGCGCAGTCTCTGGTCAACGGCCGCGAGCGCAAGCTCTATCGGTATTCCGACATTGTCACGGATTCTCGTGGGCGCCGCTCCGGTTCCTCCGCGGAAGCCGTCAATCGCTATGATATCGGCTCCGCTCCTCGCAATTCCGCTCGCAATCGCCGCGATATTGTGAACCGCGGCAACCTTGACAATTACGGGCTTTTTATACTCGGTAGCCTCTTTAAGCGAGTACACAAGCTGACGCAGATCCTCTATCGAATATATATCGTGGTGAGGCGCAGGAGAAATGGCGTCCGATCCTTCGGGAATCATTCTTGTTCTTGAAACATCGCCCACAATTTTCGCTCCGGGAAGGTGGCCGCCGATTCCCGGCTTTGCCCCCTGCCCCATCTTTATCTCGATCGCGGCTCCCGCTTTGAGATACTCCTCATGAACTCCGAAACGTCCGGAAGCAACCTGAACTATCGTATTTTCACCGTAGCAGTAAAAGTCCTCGTGAAGTCCGCCCTCTCCGGTATTGTAATAAAGACCGAGCTCCGACGCCGCGCGGGCAAGGCTTTCGTGAGCATTATAGCTTATAGAGCCGTAGCTCATGGCGGAAAACATTACCGGCATCGACAGCTCAAGCTGAGGAGAAAGCGTGCAGTCAAGTCTGCCGTCTGATGTCCGCTTCATTTCGGTTGGCTTGCTTCCGAGAAAAACCCTCGTTTCCATCGGCTCACGGAGCGGATCTATCGGAGGATTGGTTACCTGCGACGCGTTTATCAGTATCTTGTCCCAATATACCGGCAGCGGATTCGGATTTCCCATAGACGAAAGAAGAACTCCGCCGCTTCCCGCCTGCTTGTAGATCTCCTTTATCGTGTTATCCGACCAGTTCGCGTTCTCGCGCAACTGGCAGTCGCTTTTTACAATTTTAAGGGCCCGCGTCGGACAGAGAGAAACGCACCGCTGGCAGTCAACGCATTTAGACTCGTCGCTCAGCATCAGTCCGCTGTCAGCGTCATATGAGTGTACCTCGTTTGCGCACTGCCTCTCGCATACCCGGCACGCAATGCACCGATTTGGGTTTCTCACTACCTCAAATTCAGGATATATGTATGAAATTGACATTCTTAATAAGCACCGTCCTTTACATTCACAATAACCGGCTCTCCGCCTGTCGGAGCATATACGTTGCCGGCGTCCGGCTCCATAACCCGTATCGCCGCTTCCTCGCTGGCTATAAACACCTTATCGTCCTTGTCTGCGACAACCATTGAACGGAGCTTTAGTCTGTCGTTAAGCGCCATAAGTCCGCCCGTATATCCGAGAACAATCGAAAAAGGACCGGTAACCAGCAGGCTCGAATACACTGTCCGCAGAAATGTAAGACGCTTTTTCTCTTCCCCGGATTTATTTTCAATCGTACTCCAGAACGGAGCCGCTATGACCGAAGCGGCTTCCTCCGGAGTCAGTCCCTGCCTGCGTATAAGATAATCCGCAATATAGGTAATTACCTCGGTATCCGTCTGCAGTGTACATTTATAGCCGAACATCTCTATGTATCTCCGGTTCGCGTCATACGACGATATTTCTCCGTTATGTACTATCGAATAGTCGAGAAGAGCAAACGGATGCGCTCCGCCCCACCATCCCGGCGTGTTTGTCGGATACCTCCCGTGCGCCGTCCAGCAATAGCCCTCATATTCGTCCAGCCTGTAAAACCTTCCGACATCTTCCGGAAATCCCACTGCCTTGAACGCTCCCATATTTTTGCCGCTTGAAAATACATACGCTCCGGGTACCGTGCTGTTGATCTTCATAACCGTACGCGCAACATACTCGTTTTCATCAAGCTGAAGACGCGAAAGAACCGACGCAAGCGGCGTGATGAAATAACGCCAGATCAACGGAACATCTGTAATCTCCGGATGCTTCTTTATCGGAATTATTTCCGCTTTCACAATTTCAAATCCCTCGCGAAGCACACTTTCACACGCAGCTCGGCTTGAATTATCATCATAAAACATGTGAAATGCATAGAAATCACGATATTCCGGATAAATTCCGTATGCGGCAAATCCGCCTCCCAGCCCGTTTGAACGGTCGTGCATCGGTATCATACTTTTTATAATGCTCTCACCGGTCATTCTGTTTCCCTCTCTGGAAATGACCGCTGAAATAGCACAGCCGGACGGAATCCGGACCTGACCTTCGAGTTTCATTTATAATCTCCCTTTCTTAACGGACCTCGGATCGGCCTCCGGCAGATAAATTCCGGACGCCCTAAATATCCGCTTTCCGTTATCCGTTTGCAGATAAAAAACAAAGACGTACATTCAACGGGAAGAAATATGCCTGCGCATAAATCTTCCTTTTGAATGAACGCCTTTGCTCACCAGATTGTATTATATCACCGACTCTCTGTTTTGTCAATAACTATTTTAAAAAAATATCGGATAAATCACACGCATACATATTGACAAAAACTTTTTAATATGATATAATCAGTTCAGTTTTGAGGCTTTTAAAAATACAAGCTTGGTTTCCTTATCGAGGCGGCAGCGCCTCAGGGTAAAGTCTCAGGACAAAATCACAAAGCATTGTACTCCGGCATAAATTTATGATATATTGCTGAAGCCGAAAGACTGCATATCATATATACCGAAGTGCAGCTTAAATATTAATATGCGGGTATGGCGGAATTGGCAGACGCGCTAGATTCAGGTTCTAGTGAGGGCAACTTCATGAAGGTTCAAGTCCTTTTACCCGCACCAAATTTTAATGGTCCAAGTCTCTTTGCCATAGGTAAGAGGTTTGGGCTGTTTTACTTTCAATAAACAAACGGCTTGCCTCGCCATGGGCGGGGCAAGCGCATTGCGAAGAAATGCGATGCTCAGTGAGAGATTGTACTCCCACTTCCGCAATCGGCACAGTAAAAAATGCTGAAAACAAAGGGGCCATGCCGCTGTAATGGGCAGCGTTTATTTAGTTTATTTAGGAACGATTAAAGTAGTCAATGATTTTCTCTGACCATCAGTAGGTTCTTTCAGTTTACCATTGTTCAAAAGCGTTTTCAAACAGTGGAGAAGGAACCACCCATCTGAATAGAACATAAACTGCAGCTCGTATTCCTTAATTTTTTTGAGATGTGAAGGAACCGATTCCAATACAGCCTCGGCATAAGGCGCTTTCAGAGCATCAAAATCAGCACGATACTTTTTCTTGATGTGCTCACCGATGGAGAGAAGTTTATCACGAATCTCATCACTTGACAAAACGACAATCTGCCATGCAGACTTAAAGTGTCCGTCATAATCTCCATTGGTCTTGATATAGCCACGCTCTGTAAGCCAAGCGTAATCGTGTTTTGACAGCAAATTATCGTTCTCACAGTTAAACAGCATAATAGTTCTTGCATGTTCTTCGAAAATATTTCTTTCTTTTACCGGCGCTCTGTCAGACCACTCCGAATCAATCTGCCACATCATTTGATGATCGCCTGTATTCCACATAGGACCACACCAATTGTTCATATATACATAGTCTTTCGGGAGAATTATTTCATCCGAAACCACAGATGCATGGAAGATATTATGAGCACCATCCGGACGGATTGTAGCCACCTCTTCAAAGGAAATGCTCTCATCCATCAGTTTCTCACCGGACCATGCGGCTATATAAGGAATCAGCGCCCACAGAATGAAATTGCGGTCTGCTTTTGGAGACGTAGTTGAGGAGATCGGTTCATCGGTCTGTCCGCACTGGATATCTGGATCATCAAGGATTCCGCAAGAAATCAATTCATCATATAGATCGTTTGCAAACAGCTCGGCAGCACGTTTATACATGTCGTCCTGCATCGTAAGCAATTCGGCTGACGGTTCGCTGATGATAAAGTTTACTATGTACCTATCCTTCTGAACCTGCAGAAAACCATACTCTTCAAGAAATTCAACTTCAGTTTCCACATACACAGGGGAAACACCCAAGTCATCTGCAATCTCGTTGATTGTCTTTGCTGTGTTTCGCACACAGTAACAGACATTCTGTGACAGAGCGGAACGGAAAAATTCATCCGGCGACTTTGTACCAACTGATCCGGTGACGCCATAGTAGTGAAATTTGACCGGATTAAATTTCAGCTCGCTTGCTTTTCTCATTTTATCCATACCTCGTTTCAATTCTTTTTTTGCTTCAAACAAGTGCCATTTGACCGTACCGAGAGGAATACCAAGTTCGCTTGCAATATCTGCCTGTTTGTGGTTTTCAAAATAATACGCAATTACAATTCGCCTTTGCAGCTTTGATAGATAGGCAATTTCTATCTGGAAGCGATGAAGTAATTCCGCGTTATCATCTTCATCTATTAAGGAGTCGGGGTCTGCTATAAGCTCCGAAACCTCATCAATCGAAACACCAATCATACTTTTTGCCGCATCACGGTAATAATTGCTGAGCGTGTTATGAGCGACCGTCCAAATAAACTTACCCATGTCAGCAATATCTTCTTTAGCAAGAAGGGCACGATACGCTCTAAGCACAATTTCCTGTGACAAATCCTCTGCATCGTGAATGCTTTTGCAACGTTTCAAAGCAAAGCCAAATACGGGTTTCAGATATTCAGTTATGGTATTTTCTACATCTTGTCTTTTCACTTGTTTTCACCTCTTGAAAGCTTTCACCCATATAGACACGAGAATCTGAAAAAGTTGGGACTTTTTTATAATTATATCATAACTTTTTGAATTTACTTTTTATCATTCAAATTATTTACGACTGAGTTTGACTATTTACAGCTCAGGACTGTTACACGGTTCAGGACCGTTCACGGCTCAAGACTATCTACGAATAATTAAGGCTATTCTTATATATTTGCAGTCATGTGAGAGCACTTTAGACTATTTAAGACTATTTGCGGGGAGGCTTTCTTGTGACATTGAATTCTGCAGTGATTTTTCAAAGGTTATTTGTATTTGCGATGAAGCGTCTCCCATGATTATCTTTTGTTCGCCTTTAATTCTGTATCCGCATTTTATATATAGATTTTTCGCCGGCGTGTTATCATCGGTAGTATGAATTCCAACCTTTGCAAAACCTTTTCTGCGAAGATAATCTTCGCAGTATTTGACAGCGTATTCTCCCGCACCCTGTCGCTGATGCTTTCGACTTACGACAATCATACTGATCCAAGCCGTTTCATCATTTTTCAGTCCATTGACTTTAAACCATGCCACCGGAACACAGCCTAAACACAGCAAAAAATTCTGTTCGTCTGAATCATCTGATAAAAATGCGGATTTAAATTCCTGATAACTGATATTTCCTCCATGTAAAGCATCCTCGTTTTGTTTGTAAAACCAAGCCGCAAATACAGCGTCATGTGCGGTTGCTTTGACAGCAGATAATAATGCAGGAATATCTATTTCAAAATATTTTCGTCCCTCATTTAACAGGTTATTAAAATTTCTAAATGGTTTTTCTAAAAACCCGATACTTTTTTGCAGAGCTATACTTGCGTAATTATCAGGCTCGACATAACAGCACAAGACTTTTGCGGATATACCGCTTAAATGTGAGATGGCCGCTCTTATCATTTGAACGGCTATTCCTTTACGTCTCCATTTAGGGATAACAAATAAATCTCCGTAATACCATAAATCCTTTTCGTCAATGCTTTGAACACAGTAAATTCTTCCGATAACTTCACCATTCCGCGCGACCGCAACAACTGTAAAGCAATCCGACTCATAGATGTCGCAGTAAATTCTTTCTTTTATTTTGTTGATCCATTCCGGCTTATCCGTATGCCACTGCGCCGCGGCAATTTTCGATACAAGCTCATCAGTAAGATACTTGTCAATAGAAATGGTAATACTATTTGTTTCTTCTAATACAGAGCCGTTGCACTTTTGCGGATGAATAAACTTCGAATCTTTCATATAATACCTCTTTTATGCCTTTTTAAATAAAATAATCGTCTCTGATAAAATCAAAGACGATTATTCAATCCTGATTAAAGCATGGAAAGCCGAGTATCAAATATCAAATCATCGAATGCCGTTTATCCGAATTGAGCGGCGAACAAAACGTCGCTTGATTTTATCAGTATTAAGCTTATCATTTTGTTCACCTCGATTTCATTAAATATTATCAGAATTATACCGCGTTTTAAACATTTTGTCAATAGTCTTACAGACAGCTTTGCAATGCGCGGCTTCTCGGATAATCAAGAAAAATATTTCTTACTCTCCTTATTTCATCCCTCAAACTTCTTTATCTTCTTCTCTTTATCTTCTTCGCTTTGGAAAAAGACAGCGGCATATCATTTACGCTGCCATTCTCATACTGTAATATAAGCCTACATTTCAGAAACAAATAAACTGAGCCATTCCCTGTTGTTCTCATCAGGCTTCGAAAGAACTCCGCGCTTAATTCCTTCATACAGAGAGCAAGTCACAAAAATTCCAAGATGATTCGAGAGAAAATTCCCCATCTGCTCATGAAGGTGCTTGGGTACGGTACTTTCATATTCGCCGAGTATCAGCTGATAAGCTCTGACAAAATAATTTTTTACTTTGCCATACAACTCATAAGACAATCTTTTGATTTTCTCTAAAGAAAGACGATCCGTGAAGTAATAGTTTTGCCGGAATTCCGCTGCGTCTTTGATGAACAGCTTTTTTGATACGGCAATACTGAAAAGATATTTTTGATCATCATCTAAGCTGTCAATTGAAATATTCCCTTTTATAATGTCACGGCAGAGCGTAAATACTTCATCCGGAATCTCAAACAACACATTACTGTCAAGCCCGCTCCAATAATGGAAAAATCCCTGTGCACACTCTTTCATTTTTTGAACCGGACCGTCGAAAGGAACATACTCGCTCCAATCGGAAGTACTATTATCAATATCTGAAAACCAGCCGTTGTTATATCCGAGTGCGATCCATTTGCCTCCGTTCGGACGTATAGGCATATCCTGATAAGTAATTATATTACATTCGTCATATTTATATTTTGACAGCATGATATCTGTAAAAATATGAATATAAACCCAGAGCAGACGCTCCCAGGAAAAATTCGCCGTGTTGTATTCTCCTCCGCTCAAAAGTATCCTGTGATTGTCAAGAAAACCTATCAGCTCATTAAAATAACCGGGAAAGCATGCGCCGTACAGATCGTGCGCTATTTTTGTGTTGTCTCCCGGAAGTATCACGAAGCCGGTCTGATATTTGCCTCCGGAAACCTCTTTCATCAATTGATTCTCAACAAGAGAGAAAACCTCATCCTCAATGTATGCCGCCGGCGTCCCAAGTTCTGCGCACAGCTGCCGTACGGACATCGGCTCTCTGTATGCGGCAAGCAGAATATTCTGAGGAAGCTTTCGCTTTGCAAGGCTCATGGGCTCGTTGTCGGCTCCGGCAAGCCCCTGACAAGAAATAGACAGACTCTCCGGATTAAAGCTTTTTTCTCCGTATTCACGCATAGTAATTATACCTTCTTTCATTAATTTCCGCGCTTCATGAAGCCACCATTTTACTGTACCGGTACTCATTTTAAGAACGCGCGCGATCTCATCACAGCTTTTATTATCGAAATAATAAAGTACTACTGATTTTCGATAGTTTTCCGAAAGCAAAGCAATTTCGCGTCGCAGAATATTAGTCTGTTCTTTCAGAATATACTCACTGTCTGGGCTATCAGAAAAAACATAGGACTCATCAAAACAGACGGCAGTTCTGCGCTTTTTTGAACGCAGCCACTTACAGAACATATGATTAGAAACGCTCCAGACAAAAGCGTTCAGATTTTCTATTTTCTTACCGCTTTGAATGGTTTTAATAACCTCTATTGAAATTTCGGATGCAAGATCCTCTGCATCCTCACGGCTTCTCATTTTGCAGCGACAAAAGCCAAATACCTTTGAAAGGTAATTCTTTTCATATTGTTCAATAATATCCCGTACATTTTGCTCAACAATATTCCGATCGTTTCGTTCAACGATATCCCAGTTATTTTGTTTAACAATATTCCGACCGTTTCGTTCAACGATATCCAGGTTATTTTGTTTAACAATATTTCGGTAATTCAATAGCTTTGCCCCGCTTTCGTTTATCTTTTGAAAACATGCTTTCTGTCTATTAAGTACCCGAAGAAAGGATTCGGTTGGGAAATATTTTTAAAATGACTTATGCCGCGCTAATTTAATTCAATAAGAAGAAGGGGCCCGTCATAAGACATTCGGCTGAAGATCAAAGCGCTGCGGGCATAACAATCTTATTTTTTTTCGTCAGTCCGCAGAAACAAAATCAGTCTCTGCCGCTGACAGAGACTGATTTTGTGACGCGGCCGCATGAACCTTTTGACCGCATAATTCTAAAGGTTTGTACAGTCGAATAACCTCCGAGGCCAAGTCTGCCCGGCGCGAAAAAACAAAGGTTATCGCTGAACTCTTCCGGAGGCGTTTCCGCCAGCAAGAGCTTCCACCTCAGAGACCGAGCAAAGATTGAAATCGTGCTCAATCGAATGCTTAAGGCATGACGCCGCAACGGCGAAATCTATCGCCTTCTGCGGATCAAAGCCGGAAAGAAGAGAATATATCAAACCACCTCCGAAACTGTCCCCACCGCCGACTCTGTCAACAATATGCATATGGTACTGCGTGGAAAAATAGGCTTTGTCATCAGTGAAAATCATACCTGCCCAGTCGTTGTCATTTGCGGAAATTGAGGAACGCAGGGTTATTGCAATCCAGCGGCATCCGAAACGCTCATGAAGCTGACGCGCAACGCTGACGTAGCCTTCATGGTCAAGCCTGCCGGCATCAATATCAGTGTTCTCGGCTTCAATGCCAAAAACGTCCTTTGCGTCCTCTTCGTTTGAAATGCATAAGTCAACATACGGTATTAGTTTTGACATGCACGCGCCTGCCGCCTCTCGACTCCAGAGCTTTTTGCGGTAGTTCAGATCACAGCTTATCAAAACGCCTCTCTCCTTTGCCGCCTGACACGCTTCAAGGCATATCTGCGGAAGCTCTCCGCCCAGTGCGGGAGTAATTCCGGTAAAGTGAAAACAGTCGGCTCCGTCAAAAATCTCGTCCCAGCAGAAATCTGATCTGGACGCAAGCGCGATCGAGCTTCCCGCACGATCATAGATCACCTTGGAAGGACGCTGGGACGCGCCTTTCTCTGCATAGTAGATTCCGATCCTCGGACCTCCGCGTACGATTTTCGAGGTATCAACTCCATAACGGCGAAGCGCGCACACAGCGCACTGACCGATCTCATGCTCCGGCAGCTTTGAAACAAATGCGGCGTCCATACCGTAGCCAGCAAGCGATACGGCAACGTTTGCCTCTCCGCCGCCGAAAGATGCCTCATATTTGTCCGCCTGAACGAATCTGAGATAACCCTCAGGGTTAAGTCTGAGCATAATCTCGCCGAATGTTATAATTTTTTTTGCCATATTATCAAGCCTTTCCTGTATCATCAACAATTAAGTGTTTTTCAATAAGGGACAGCGCCCGCCGATAAACGCTCCGACAGCGGATTGCTCCGCTGCTGAAATAAGTAAGCGTAATCCGCTGCATACAGAGACGAACGCCCCTGCACACAAACGCCCTGCATACGAACGTTTTTTCATCCCAACATCTTTGCGGTTCAACGTCTTTGCAATTCAACATCCTTTCAGCCAATGTTTTTGTGATTCAACGTCCTTGCAGTTTAACGCCCTTGCAGCCCAATGTTTTTGCAGTTCAACGCCTTGCAATCCAATGTTTTTGCGTCCAATGTTCTTACAGTCAAACATCTTTGCAGTTCAGTGCCCTTGCAATCCAATATCCTTGCGGTCAACGTTTTTGCGTCCAACGTCCTTACAGTCCAACATCTACGGCCGCAAACATATCACTTTTAATTATTTTTATATGTATCTCAATGTATTTTCAGATAATTCAATACATTTTAATGTATTTCGGTATCACTTCTGAGTGAGATGCACGGCAAAGCCCATGAATTCGTCTTCAAAATACACCGGCCTCTTGCACGGGATTTCAAACTCAGGTATATTATACCCTTTACTCCTGAAGTATGATGCAGCGCGTCCGACAGAATTTGTATATATGCCGATGTGACCGAGCGTTCCGCGCGCCGGAGCTTTACATAGTTCTATCTTCCTCTGCGCTGTAAAAATCGGAAAATCTTCGTCCCAGTCAAATCCGAACATCTCGCCGAGCAATCCGCTGCCCTTTTTTGAAAGAGAATCAGCGCCGCAATCACAGTTTATACCGAGATGCGCAAACTCCAGCCCCAGCATGCTCCTGACCGCTTCCGCGGTAAGCCGTCTGATCTCGTCCCAGTTTTTCGCTTCGATAAGCTCTTTCTTTACCATCCATGTGCCTCCGCAGGCAAGAACTTTCGGAAATTTTATATAGTCTGACAGGTTTTGCGAGTTTATTCCGCCTGTCGGTATAAAGCGAAGCTTCTGATATGGAGCGGACACCGCCTTAAGCTTGGACAGTCCGCCGTTTTGTTCCGCAGGAAAGAACTTGACGATCTCAAGTCCCATGCTCATCGCCTGTTCCATCTCGCCGGGAGTAGCCGTTCCCGGCATTATAGGCACGCCGCGGGAGAGAACATATTTTACTGTTTCGGGATTGAATCCGGGGGTAACAATGAACTCCGCTCCCGCCGAAACCGCGTCGTCCGCCTGATCCTGAGTAAGCACCGTTCCCGCCCCGACAAGCATATCGGGAAGCTCTCTTTTAATTCGGATGATCGCTTCCTTTGCGCACGGCGTTCTGAAAGTAATCTCCGCAGCCGGCAGTCCCCCCTCGCACAGCGCCCTTGCAAGAGGAACGGCGCTCTCCGGATCATCGATCGCGATAACCGGAAGAATTCCAATCTCGTATATCTTCTTTACCAAGTCTGAATAAGACACTTTTTTCTCCTTTGTGACCGTTATATATATCACTTTTTATTTAAGCAGCTCTGCCGCTCTTCAAATATTATAATCCTAAAAATTCTCTTGTCAACATTTTAAGAAAAAAATTGAAATTATATCTTGAAAAAACGGCATGAAGATGCTATGATTGTAAATACGTTTCCGGAAAAGACGGAAACGCTGACATCTCCTATTTGAAAGGATACGTATTATATATGAAAATGACATTTCGCTGGTTCGGAGAAAACAGCGACAGCGTAAAGCTTGAACAGATTAAACAGATTCCGGGCGCAACCGGGATAATGGGATTCCTTGACGATGAGGCGGCCGGTAATATATGGGCGGAGGACAAGATTGCCTCATATATAGAAAAGGTACATGCGGCCGGACTTGAGTGCGAAGTAATCGAGAGCGTCAATGTTCACGAGGATATAAAACTCGGTCTTCCGTCAAGAGATAAATATATAGAAAATTACTGCACAACAATCAGAAACCTTGCAAAACACGGGGTAAAATGCATTGTTTATAATTTCATGCCGGTGCTTGACTGGCTCAGAACAGATCTTGCAAGGGAAAATCCCGACGGCTCTTCAAGTATGTACTATGACGAGGCCGAGCTTGAAGGACTTTCTCCGACAGATCTTGTCGGACGTACGACGGGAAAAAGCAATGGTTTTTCCCTGCCGGGCTGGGAACCTGATAGACTTGCAGACCTTGAAAAAATCCTCGCTCTTTACAGAAATATCGATGAGGAAAAGCTTCTTGAAAATTATAAATATTTTCTTGACGGCATAATTCCTGTCTGCGAGGAATGCGAAGTTATTATGGCATGCCATCCGGATGATCCGGCATGGCCGGTATTCGGGCTTCCAAGGATCGCGAATTCAGCGAAGGATTTTGACAGAATCACCGCGCTTTATGACAGCCCTGCAAATGCGATCTGCCTTTGTACAGGCTCTCTTGGCACCAATCCCAAAAACGATATTCCGGAGATGATCCGTCATTTCGGAAAAATGGGACGAATCGGATGCCTACACGTAAGAAATCTTAAACATCTCGGCTCTGACAGGGTTTTCCGCGAATCCAGTCATTTTTCTTCGGACGGAGATCTTGATATGTATGAGATCATGCTGGCGGTATACGAGAGCTGTCCCGATACTTATATCCGCCCCGATCACGGAAGAATGATCTGGGGAGAAGTTGGACGTCCCGGATACGGGCTCTATGACAGGGCACTCGGCGCGTGCTATCTGAGCGGTATTTGGGAAGCCATAACCAAAGGTTCGGACAAAAGCCGCTGACGCGCCGCCGCAGTCGCCCCGTGACACAAAAGCAAAAATCAGGCTGCGGCATTCTGAAAGAAACAAAAAACATTTTCCGCTGAATGCTAACGCCTGAAAAGGAAGTATTTTGAAAAAGCAATACAACACCGGTAAGTAGTTACACTGCCTCTTGGGATTTTTTGTGATAAAATCCAATGCCCGCCAAAATTGCGGACGGTCATTTAAATATGTGATGCAATGAATTTGTTAAAGCTAAATTTTAGCATATAAATGAGGAAAAGTCATGAGCAGAAAACAACTATTAACACGTTGGTGCAGGCTATCAAAGGAATCTATTGTTCACATTGTAACGGATGATTTACAGTATCAAATTGCAAAAGCTATTGAAAACGGTATAAATAACAAATGTGAAATTATCGATTATTCCGAATATGATAGTCTATCTGAAAAAATCAGCCAATTATCAGAAAATGATTTACTAATAGTCCTTCTGTCTTTAAAAACGTATATGGAAGCCGGAGCAAATAAACTGTTTTCGCCTTTTGAAAAGCCAGTAAAAACAATGGCAAAATATATTTTTATAAGGCTTGATATTACCGAGGAATCGCTCTTTCAGGGACTTTTCACGCCTAAAAATTTGGTATACTCAAAAATAAGTGAAATGAACCTATTTAATCCTCAAAACATGCTAAGTGTAAAAAACAGCTCAGGAACAAATATTACACTAAAGATTGGTTCTTTTAACACCTGCTCTCATGAAGTAACAAAAAATTGTGATTACGCTTTTCTTCCTCCGTCGGAAACTTCAGCAGATGTGATAGAAGGCACAGCAAACGGTGAGATCGTTGTGGATGTGACCGTAGGACAGTTTTATTATTATGGCAGGCTGTTAAATGAATTCGGACTTGTTAATTCTCCTATTAAAATTATAATTCGTAACGGATATGTGACTGATATTTTAGGAGAAAGTATGGCTAAGGAATTGAAAGAACTATTATTTAGCTTGCCAAAAGAGTGTCGAAAGCTTGTTGAAATAGGGCAAGGACTTTCTAAAATGACCCCAACCGGTATCATTGGAGTTGATGAAAGTATCATTGATACTTGCCACTTTGGGATTGGAGACGCGGAAAAATGCGGATTGCATTTAGATGTTGTAGTCTCTAAACCGCTCATTCAAGAATATAAATGATACAGAGATACAGAAATGTTTAAATTCTAATTTAAATAAAATCAACCTGAAGCAAGCGATGGCAGTTGCCATCGCTCGTTTCAGATTGGAAAACTTCCTTATTAAAATGCACCAAATGACAGAGCCTGTTTTTTATGCATCGTATAATTTTTTCGCAGTTTTTCACACTGCACCGCGACCGCACAAGTTTTCATAGTTCTTCACGCTGTACCGCAAGTCTGCACAGGATTTTCACAATTTCCTGCGCTGCGCCGCGGTCCATATTTATTCTATTTATTCTGTAAATAAACTAACTACCTTCCGCTATGAACAACGTAGATAACTCAGGATTTGTTCCTCAATCCAGTATGTAAATTCCGTTCCCGGAAGCCTCTCCTCGTATTCTTTTATTCTGAGATAAGAGGTAGCTCCGTCCATCTGACCTTCCCATATATCCGCAAAACAAAAATCATACTGACCTGCCCGGACAGAATCAAGAAATTCATATGCGTCCGACCGAACGATACGTATTTTTCCGCCGTCTGCAAACTGCGGAAGAATATTCTTTTCAAAAAGCTCAATAATTTCCGGCTGACGTTCCACAATTGTTATCTCGCTGACATTTTCCTTTCCCGAAACTATATACGGATAATATCCGAGACCGAGACCGAGAACAAGAACCCTGCCGTGCGCCTGTCTGATTTGAGTCTGCATCGATGATATTTCGGAAGGACAGACGCTTACCCACGGAACAGTTCCCTCGTATATGCTCGGAAAAGCCACAAGCTCCGGAAAGAAGCCAAGCCGCGGCACAACAATATCTGATTCAAAATCGGGCATTTCATGCTGAAAAATCTCTCCGCGGTCATATGTTACGGCTCTGAGCGCAAAATCTCCGATTTCTGTGATGGGAACAAAAATATTCAGCAAATAAGGATCGCGGTAAAACTCTCTCACCGTAAACATACGGGCGCGGCCGAACAGCTCCTTTAAATACCTATCATCCGTTCGCCTCCAGATGTCGAGCTTATCGCAAAGCTTCTTTATTACATAAAATTTTTCAAACTCATTTTCATCCGCGTCGCAGTCTCCGAGCAGTCCGGCATGCCGGTATCCCTCAAGACTGACCTCGGAAATACCAAGCTTCATGCCTTTAATCTCAGATTCGGAATAGTCAATAACAAGATCGCCACTGTTTATCATGGAGGCAATCTCCGCGCTGATTTTTAACGATTCATCCTTTGTCATATCCTTTTTCGCGCCCTCTACGCCTCTGAAATTGCAAAGGTGATTTCACAATTTACGGCAAGCTCTCCGTTTACATAAGCCTTTGCTTCCGCAAATCCGAAATTTCCGCGCTGCTGAGTCAGGGTCGATTCAAGCTCCAGCACGTCACCCGGAACAACCTGTCTTCTGAAACGGCAATTCCGTATTCCCCCGAAAAACGCAAGCTTCCCGCGATTTTCGGGCAGGGACAGCACCGCGACAGCGCCGACCTGCGCCAAGGCTTCTACAATCAGAACTCCTGGCATAACCTTATGTCCCGGAAAATGACCGGTAAAAAAGTTCTCTCCTGCAGATACGCATTTAATACCCTTTGCCCATTTTCCCTCCTCACCGTCAACAATTCTGTCGATTAAAAGAAACGGATAGCGGTGCGGCAAAATTTTCTCAATTTCGTCAATATTCATCTGCAATCCCATATGTCTCACCATACTTTCTCATTTATTCAATAAGGGGCCTATCCCGTCCATAAGGCGTTTTGGCGGTGGATTGTATCACCTACGAAAAAAGTAAGTGGAACCCGCCGCCTATACTATAGAGACAAGGAACATCTCACTTTTAGCTATAAGCTGAAAAACCGTCTTTTAGTGTTCAAATGTAATATCTGGAATTACTGTGTTTCTCTGTGTTCAAAATTAAAATCCGACATTGCTCCGTCCCTCAATGTTCAGACTTAAAACCCGATATTGCTCTGTATTTCTCAGTGTTTAGAATTAAAATCCGGTATCGCTCCGTCTCTCAGTGTTTAGACTTAAAATCCGGCATTGCTCCGTCCCTCAATGTTCAGACTTAAAATCCGGCATTGCTCCGTCTCTCAGTGTTTAGACTTAAAATCCGGCATCGCTCTGTATTTCTCAGCGTTCAGAATTAAAATCCAACATCGCTCCGTCTTTCAGTGTTCAGACTTAAAACCCGATATTACTCTGTCTCTCATGTTCAGACTTAAAATGCGGCATTGCTCTGTCTCCCCCCAGCGTTCAAACTTAAAATCCGGTATTGCTCCCTCTTTAGATGTTCAAGGCGTAATATCAGGTATTACTTTGCCTTCCGGAAAATAAGCGAAGCATTATGTCCGCCGAATCCGAGAGAATTAGACATTGCGTACTCTATATCGGCGCGTCTGCCTTCATTTGGAACAATATCCAAATCACATTCCGGATCCGGAACACGATAATTTATCGTAGCGGGAATAAATCCGTCTTTCAGCGCAAATCCGCACAATATTGCTTCAACCGCTCCCGCGGCGCCGAGCAGATGTCCGGTCATCGACTTCGTACTGCTTACGGCAAGATTTGCGGCATGCTCTCCGAAAACACTGTGAATCGCATGGGTTTCGCACAAATCATTCATCTTTGTAGATGTTCCGTGGGCGTTAATATAATCAATCTGCTCAGGCTGAATTCCGGCATCTTCAAGCGCCCATCTCATACAGTTTGCGGCTCCGCTTCCATCCTCGCACGGAGATGTAATGTGAAAAGCGTCGCACGATGCGCCGTATCCGCATATTTCAAACAGAATTTCGGCTCCGCGCGCCCTCGCATGCTCGTATTCCTCCATCAGAAGTATGCCGGCGCCCTCTCCCAAAACAAAGCCGCTGCGCTCCAAATCAAACGGTATAGAGGCGCGGTTCGTATCCTCGGATTCGCAAAGTGCCCTCATACTGGTGAATCCTCCGATTGCAAGCGGTGTGATACATGCCTCGCATCCTCCGCAAATCATAACGTCCTGATACCCGTCTCTGATATTTCTGAAGCCGTCTCCTATCGCATTGGTTCCTCCCGCACATGCAGTAACGGTGCAGGAACACAGCCCCCGAAGTCCGTATTTAATCGCAGTCTCTCCTGCCGCCATATTGCTTATGCACATCGGTATAAAAAACGGAGAAACACGGTCAAAGCCTTTTTCAAGACCTTTCTGCTCCTCGGCTTCTATAACGTCGAGACCTCCGATTCCCGATGATATAAGCGTACCGCACCGTTCCGTATTTTCCGTTGAAAAATCAATTCCGCTCTGCCTTACCGCCTCTTCGGCCGCAATCTTTGCAAGCTTTGTAAAACGCGCCATTCTTTTAGCGTCTTTTCTGTCAAACTGCGCGTCAACATCATAGTTTTTTATTTCCGCCGCAAGCTTAACGCGGCGATCCGCTGTATCATAGAATGAAATCGGCGCGATACCGCAGACGCCGGCTTTCGCGGATTCCCAAGTATCCGACGCGCTGTTTCCGATAGGCGTCAATGCACCGACGCCGGTTACCACAACTCTTCTTTTCATATACAATGCAAACCTTTCTTATTAGGTACGGGAATATCGGCAGTATCACCGAAAAATCCATAAAAAATACAATTGTTATTGTTTACAGACTCATGCCGCCGTCAACCGTAAGCACCTGCCCGGTAATATATGACGCGGACTGTCCGGCAAGAAACAATACCGCTCCCGCAATATCTTCCGGCTGGCCGGGACGCTTCAGCGGAACGGAGGAAAGCATGCTCTCACGCAGCTTTTCCGAAAGTACCCCGGTCATATCCGTCTCGACAAAACCGGGTGCGACTGAATTGACACGTATCCCCCATGCTGAAAATTCCTTGGCAAGAGATTTTGTAAGTCCGATTACACCGGCCTTGCTGGCCGCATAATTGGCTTGTCCGGCATTGCCTGAAATTCCGACAATACTGCTGATATTTACAATAGCTCCGCTCCGCTGCTTCATCATATACTTTCCCGCAGCCCTGCAGCACAAAAAACAGCCTCTGAGATTAACATCTATAACACGGTCGAAATCCTCGTCACTCATACGCAGAGCAAGTCCGTCGCGAGTTATTCCCGCATTATTTACAAGAACGTCAAGTCTGCCGAAGGTCTTGACGGCAAAATCTGTCATGGCGCTGACTTCTCCGGAATCCGAAACATTTCCTTTAAAAAGAGCCGCATGCCCTCCTGCGGCTTCAATCTCGCTTAAAGTCTTTCCGGCGGCCTCGTCGTTTCCGCAGTAACCAAGAACGACATTCGCACCCTCCGCCGCAAAAGCCATCGCGATTCCACGGCCGATTCCGCGGCCTGCTCCGGTAACCAAAACACTCTTTCCGGTAAAATTTCCCATATAAATCTCTCCTGTATAAATCTTCCCTGCCAAAAAGCTTTTATGCACGAAATTTCAAATTTTCTCTGCCGCAATGTATCCGGTACAATTCAATTACGATGTACCTCCGGGGCTTCTATTCAGCGCTGAGCGCGGAACAAACAGCCTCAAAACCGTCCGCATCGTCAAAGCTGTACGTCTTTATCTGCGGCGCGGTCTTCCGTATAAAGCCTGAAAGCACCTTTCCCGGTCCGATTTCCAGAACTGTATCAATTCCGGCTTCCGAAAAGACCCGAATTGTGTCCTCAAAGTAAACGCTGCTTGAAATCTGACGGACAAGAAGCTCTTTTATAGATTCGTCTTCATGTTTGCCGCGACCGAGACAGTTGAAAATGACAGGAATTTCAGGTTCTTCAAAAGAAAAGCGGGCAAGCTCTGATTCAAGCTTTTTTCCCGCCTCTTTCATCAGAGACGTATGAAACGGTCCGCTGACATTAAGCGGTACTACCCTCTTCGCGCCGAGCTCCATGGCGATTCTGCCCGCCTTCTCCACAGCCGCCCGGTCGCCCCCTATTACCGTCTGCGTCGGGCAGTTGAAATTTGACGGCTCCGCAACGCCGATATCCGAAGCCTGAGCACAGGCCTCCCGTATTTTACCGCGTTCAAGATTCATTACGGCGATCATGCCGCACTCGCGCCCTTCAACACTGTCCGCCATAATTTTTCCGCGTATTCCGACCAGACGCACCGCGTCGGCGGCAGATATGCTCCCCGCGCAGCTCAGCGCGGAATATTCTCCGAGACTGAGCCCAGCCGCCATCTGCGGTCTGATTCCGACCGATGCAAGCAAGGCGGCAGCCGATACGGCAAAGGCTACCATACACGGCTGAGTGACCTCTGTGCGGGAAAGCTCCTCCAGCGGCGAATCAAAACAGTACCGGCGTATTTTATCATCAGCCACACTGTCAAAAGTTTCTCGAAAGACAGGATAGCGCTCGTACAGATCCCGTCCCATTCCCTCCTTCTGGCTGCCCTGACCGGCAAATACAAAAGCAAGCTTCATACAAACTCCTCACACCGCCTCCGCGGCTTCAATACCTAAAATTAAAAAATCCACAAAGTCCGCTGTCAAAAAACAATTACAGTTCTGCATTCGCAGTACGGAGAATGTCTTTTCTTTAATCCTCTCTGTGTAATTTTTTTAATTCTCTTTGTCTATTTCCCTTAATTCCCTTTGTATAATTCTCTTAATTCCCTTAATTTTCTTTTTCTAATTCATTTAATTCTTTTTGCGTAATTTCTTTAATTCTAACTGTATAATTTCTTTAGTTTTCTCTGTGTAATTATCTCCGTACATATTACCGATATCCGCGGACATTTAAAGCCTGTCGGCAACAACGCGCTTAAGCTCTTCTTCATACTCGCTGTAAAGATCTTCAAGAATTCTGCGGACAGGACGGATTGAATTTATCATGCCGCAAACCTGTCCGGCCATAAGAGAACCTGTCTTTATATCTCCGTCATATACGGCGCGGCGAAGCGAACCGAGAGTAAGCTTTTCAAGCTCGTCGCGCGGAAGCGCCTGACTCTCCATTTTTATATACTCGCGCGCCATCTGATTCTTAATGACTCTTACCGGCGCTCCAGTTGTTCTTCCGGTTACAACGGTATCAATATCGCCCGCTTTGATTACCGCCATCTTATAATTTTCATGAATCGGACATTCCTCGGAGGCAAGAAAAACCGTTCCCATCTGAACTCCGCATGCTCCGAGAGCCGCCGCCGCTAAAATCTGTTTTCCGGACGCGATTCCGCCCGCGGCGATTACCGGAATGCTCACAGCTCCTGCAACCTGCGGTACGAGCGCCATTGTAGTCAGCTCTCCAACATGCCCTCCGCTTTCGGTTCCCTCGGCGATCACTCCGTCCGCTCCGTATTTTTCCATACGGCGGGCAAGACCGACGCTCGGAACAACCGGAAAAATCTTAATTCCAGCCTTTTTCCATCCGTCTATATAAGAGGCGGGGTTTCCGGCTCCTGTCGTGACAATCTTTACATTTTCCTGTATTACTATATCTGCAATTTCATCGGCCTGAGGATGCATAAGCATGATATTCACCCCGAACGGCTTATCTGTAAGTCCGCGGCATTTGCGGATTTCACTGCGCAGAGTATCCGGGCTCATGCCTCCCGCCGCTATCAGTCCCAAACCTCCCGCGGCTGATACGGCAGCTGCAAATTCGCCGGTGGCAATATTCGCCATGCCGCCCTGAATGAACGGATATTCAATTCCTAATATTTCGTTTAATTTCATATATATAACCATGCCTTTCGGTAAATATTCTCCGCGGCGCTAATAAAATCATCGGCGGAAACAGTACGGATTAAACAGCGACAAAATTTCTTTATCGCTCACCATTCGGTGAGTACTCCGCCCCATGTCAGTCCTCCGCCGAAGCCGACGCAGATAATTTTATCCCCGCGCTTAAGCATTCCTCGCCGGTTCATATCATCAAGCGCAATCGGAATGCTTGCCGACGAGGTATTCCCGAACTCCTCAATATCGACAAAAAACTTTTCGGCGCTTTTCATCTTCCGCGCGATATTTGAAATTATCCGCTTATTTGCCTGATGGCAGACAACATGGTCAATATCGTCAATTGTGAGCCCGGACTTTTCAAGAAGTTTATTGATAACATATTCAATATGCTCAACCGCGAATTTAAAGACCTCTCCGCCGTTCATTCGAAGCGGTTCCATCGGCGTGTCCTTAAGTCCGACTCCGCAGTATATCAAAGAATCGTCTCCGTGAGCACCGTATTCCGAATAAAAAGCCCTCTCGTCAAGTCCGAGAACCGCAGCTCCCGCTCCGTCGCCGAAAAGCACGCAGGTCGAGCGGTCTTCAAAGTTCGTAAAATTGGACAGCTTCTCACTTCCGACAAGAAGCGCATAACAGTCTTCATTCTGCATAAGCAGGCCGCGGACAATTCCAAGTCCGTATATAAAACCCGAACATGCCGCGTTAATATCAAATGCCATTACATGATCCGGCAAGCCAAGCTCCCTCTGAACAAGACACGCGACTGAAGGAGAATGTATCTCGGACGTAAAGGAGGCTACAACAACGCAGCACAGCTTTTCAGGATCGATTCCGGACTGCGACAGCGCCTTCTCCGCCGCCCTTACCGCCATACTTACGTTAGTGCAGTCCGAGGCGAAATGACGGCGTTCAATGCCGGTCCGCGTCCGAATCCACTCATCGTTTGTGTCCACGATTCTGCTCATATCGTCGTTGGTTACCACCTTATCCGGAATATACGATGAGATGGAGTAAAATTTTATACCTTTCATTATTCAGTCTGTTCCTTTCCTGATGTCACGTCCGATAACGCGCCGATTTTTCTGAAACGCATATAACGCTGCTCCGCAAGCTCCGGACCGCTCATCTTCATCAGTCTCTCAAGCTCGGTCTGCAGAGCTGCGTCCAGATTCTGAACGACAATATCCGGATTCACGTGGGCTCCGCCCTCTCCCTCTTCTACAATCCGGTCGATAACTCCAAAGCGGTAAAGGTCGGCAGCGGTCAGCTTCATAACCTCGCACGCCTCGTCAACACGGGACGAATCCTTCCAAAGAATTGATGCAAAGCCCTCCGGAGAAAGCACTGAATACATGGCGTTTTCAAGCATAATTACCGTATTCGCAACGCCGAGAGCAAGAGCTCCTCCGCTTCCTCCCTCTCCTATCAGTACGGCAATTACCGGAACATGCAGATCGCTGAACAGCGCAAGACATGAAGCTATCGCCTCTCCCTGTCCCTTTTGTTCCGCCTCAACCCCGGGATACGCTCCCGGCGTATCTATCCATGTTATTATAGGTCTGCCAAACTTCTCAGCCTGACGCGCAAGACGCTGCGCCTTTCTGTAGCCGCACGGATTGGGCATTCCGAACTGATATAGAATATTCTCATCCAGATTCGTTCCCTTCCGCTGTCCGATAACAGTGACCGGAGTTCCGTGGAAACGGGCAATTCCGCCCAGTATACTCGGATCATCTCCGTCAAGCCGGTCCCCATGCAGTTCAAAAAAATCCGTGAAAAGCTCATTTAAATAACGCTGAAATCTCGGACGGTCACTGCGGTGCGCAACCGAGACGATTTCCGCGGGAGTCAGCTTCTTTTTACTCATAATTACGGTCATACCTTTCGTACGTACTTAAAGCTCCGCCGGGCGCAGATTTCCTTATTCCGCATGAAACAAACGTCCCGGCGCAGGTTCACTTCGTGTGCAGACTGAGAAGGCCGGCAATCACGTCCTTCAGATCCCTCCTCTGGACAATCGCGTCCAGAAAACCATTCTGCAAAAGATTTTCGGACGACTGAAATCCGTCCGGAAGCTTTTGGCGAATTGTCTGCTCGATTACCCTCGGTCCCGCGAATCCGATCAGAGCTCCCGGTTCCGCTATTATTATGTCTCCGAGGCTGGCAAAGCTCGCGGTTACTCCTCCAGTCGTCGGATTGGTCATTACCGATATATACAGAAGTCCTGCCTCGCTGTAGCTCTTAACCGCGGCGGCAGTTTTCGCCATCTGCATCAGAGAATAAATTCCCTCCTGCATGCGCGCGCCGCCGCTTGTGCTGAATGTGACAAGCGGAAGCCTGTTCTGCTCCGCATACTCCACCGCTCTGGTTATTTTCTCTCCGACGGCAACCCCCATACTTCCCATCAGAAAACGATTGTCGAGAACACCGACGACCGTCCGCACTCCGCCGATTTGTCCGACCGCGGTTTTCACAGCTTCCGGCATTCCCGTTTTTTTCTGTACCTTTGCAAATTTATCCATATAACCCGGAAATGAAATCGGATCGTTTCCGACAAGATTTTCATTGAGCTCTGTAAATTCGCCGTTATCATAAAGCATCTTCAAACGTGTTTTCGCGCGGATGGGAAAATGGTATCCGCACCTCTCGCATATATATAAATTCTTGGAAAGTATCTGCTTTTCCGTACTGCTCTGACATTTCGGACATTGTATAAACAGATTTTCCGGAACATCGGTGCGCTGTTTTGCCTTCTTGCTCCCCCGGTTCAAAAGACTGAGGATACTGCCGACACGTTCCTTTTTATTGCTAAACGGATTATTCATCAGACGGAGACGCCCTCCTTAAATATTTGTTTGGAATCGAGACTGCCGAAGCTCATGTTCTCTGTACCTCCGCCGGACACGGAGGGCACTTTTAAACAAAGCCGCACAAAAGCGCCGCGGCCGCATTCCTCGGTACCGAATCAAAACTCTACGTCATTTCATGCTGAGTTCTTTTGTTGCACAGCCGTATTTATTATCCGATACTACATCAAAGCTCTGCGGCACCTCAGCTGCGTTCTTCGGTATCGCTGCCGCACTCTTCTTTATCACGATCGCACTCTTCTTTATCACGACCGCATTCTTCGTTATCCCGACCTCATTCTTCGTTATCCCGACTGCATTCTTCACTGCTTTTTTCATACAGCTCCAGAAGTTCAGGCATTTTACGGTCAAGATATCCTGTGTCAAAATTTCCCTTTACATAATCCTTGTCAAACAGAATCAGGTGACAAAGCTCCAGATTGGTACAGATTCCCTCGATTGTAGTTTCCTCAAGGGCGCGGCGCATTTTGCGGATTGCCTCAAGCCGCGTAGGCGCGCACACGATAATTTTTGCAATCATCGAATCATAAAACGGACTGACCTCGCAGCCGCTGTAAGCCGCCGAGTCAACTCTTGTTCCGTTCCCTCCGGGAAAATGCAGGAAGCTGATCTCCCCGGCGCAGGGGCGGAACTGTGCAGACGGATCTTCAGCATTGATGCGGCACTCGATCGCGTGTCCCTGAAGACAAACATCCTCCTGCTTAAAGGACAGAGGAAGCCCTGCGCTGATTCTCAGCTGTTCTTTTATCAGATCAATTCCTGTCAGCATTTCGGTAACCGGATGCTCAACCTGAATTCTCGTATTCATTTCAATAAAATAGAAATTGCCCTCGCCGTCTACTACAAATTCGACGGTACCGGCATTGGTATAGCCGGCAGACCTCGCGGCGCGAACGGCCGCCGCTCCCATTTCCTCCCGAAGCTGCGGAGTAAGAAGCCGCGCCGGCGCCTCTTCCATCATCTTCTGGCTTCGGCGCTGTATAGAACAGTCACGCTCGCCGAGATGGACGACGTTTCCGAAATTATCAGCGAGAATCTGAAATTCTATGTGCGACGGATTTACAATAAGCTTTTCGATATATACATCGCCATCCCCGAAGCATGCCACAGCTTCCGCTTTGGCCGTCGAAAAAGCCTCCTCCAGCTCCGTTTCCGACCACGCCTGACGTATTCCGCGACCTCCGCCTCCGGCGGAAGCTTTTACAAGCACAGGATATCCGATCTCCGCAGCTGTTCTTTTCGCGTCGCAGAGGTTCAGAACGCTCCCGTCCGATCCCGGAACTACCGGAACTCCGCTTCTTTTCATCAGCTCGCGTGCGGCAGACTTATTTCCCATACTGTCGATAACCTGATAGTCCGGACCTATAAATACAAGTCCGCACGCTTTGCACAGACGGGCAAAATCACTGTTTTCCGATAGAAAACCAAAACCGGGGTGAATGGCATCACACCCGGTATTCAAGGCAGCGGATAGAATATTCTGCATATTGAGATAGCTGTCGGACGCTTTAGCCGGTCCAATGCAGACAGAGCTTGTGGCAAGCTGGGTATGCAGAGCCGATTCATCCGCCGTAGAATAAACCGCAACTGTTTCAATGTCCATTTCACGGCATCCGCGGATAATTCTAACGGCAATTTCTCCGCGGTTTGCAATCAAAACCCTTTTAAACATATTCAGTCTCCAAGTTCCGCCAAAGGCTGATTATATGAAACTGTTTCCCCATTTTCAACAAGTATTTTCTTAACAATGCCGTCAGACGGAGCCTTGATTTCATTCATCATTTTCATGGCCTCGACAAGACAGATGACATCTCCCCGGCATACCGGCTGCCCCTCTTTTACAAACGGAGCCTCCCCCGGCGACGGAGCGGCATAAAACACTCCTACAAGCGGAGAGCGGACAACTGTGCCGCTGCCGATCTCGGCAAAAGCTTTCCCCGCTTCCTGCGTCTGATTATCAGCCGCGGAGGCCGGCGCGGCCGGCACGGGAGCCGGCTCCCCGTTCTTTTTCAGAATCAGATTCGTCTGTCCGTCGCTCCACTTAAGCTCACTGATGCCCGAATTGTCAAATGACGACATCAGCTCTTTAAGTTCTTTAATATCCATAATTTTATTGTTCTACGTGCGAGTCGATATAGTTTACAAGATCGCCTACAGTTAATATCTCTTTCATTTCTTCGTCGGATATTTTAATGTCAAAATTATCCTCAAGCGCCATAATAAGCTCAACGGCGCTCAGAGAGTCAGCACCCAAATCCTCGCGCAGCGACGCCTCCATAGTAACTTCATTTGCATCACAGCTGATGGTATCAACAATAATATCTTTTACTTTTTCAAAATTCATTTTTGCGTCTCCTATGAGTAATAAATTTTTTATTTAAAATGTTTGGAATACAATTTCACATTTGGGTATAATTTCATCTGTAGTATACTCCGTTAGTATTTATGTTTCAACAGTATTTTGTTAACAGTTTGTTTCCAGATGTTCATAAGCAATACATTTTTTGTCGTGCCCCTTTGAATTAACGGAGTCTGCCGCTTTTTTATTCCGATTCGGAATTCTCCGTTTCGGAATTTTCTGATCCAGAGTTCTCCGCCCCGGAGCTCTCCGCTTCGATAAGCGCTATATTGCCGGTATCCGCGTTCGCGGTGATTTTCGCGTCGTATGTCGTTCCCGTAGTATAAGCATGCCCCGACGACGTACCGTAATAGCTTACCGCACCGAGCGGCGCTTCAAGCTTATATTCGCACTCCGAACTCTTGTTCACGGAGATCGATATGTCTCCCTTTTCGGCGCGCACGGTTGCCGAACCCGAAAAAGCCGGATCGGAAATATCTATATTTCCGTTTTTCACCGTAAGCTTGTACGACACAGCGGATGAATCGGATACAACGCTTATGTTTCCGTTCTCAACGCTTACATCAAAATCCGCCTTTAACGTAAGTCCGTTCAGCGATACGTCTCCGTTTTCAATCTCGATAGCCGCGTTACGCACAACCGTTGTGTCGGCAAGACGGAGGATCGCCCGTCTCTGCGTCCCTTCCGCTATTTTCGGCTTTCCTTTTCCTCCAAACGGGAATATATACCGCAGTCCCTCAAATGAAAAGCTTCCCGAACTGAATCTTATAACAGACTTGATTCCGATTGAATCCGACAGAGCAAGCTCACTGTCGCTTGTCGAAAGACTGTATTTGTATTTCTCAAAGTTCACAAGCTCAAGCTCCGACTTCTCAGCTCCGGTTACTATCTCAATGTCGCAGTCGGCAAGCGATACGCTGATTTTGTTGATATTCTCTGTGGTAAGGTCGATTTTTTCTGTCGGCTCCCCGTTTTCATTATATTCATAACAGAAAATAGATACGTTTTCACTTTTCGCTTTGCTCTGAGCAACGCTGCAGACAACCGCGCCCGAAACTATCAAAGCGGCGGCGAGTATTAGAAATATTACAGAGGTAGGCTTCATTTCAGATTAGCACACTCCTCTCTGAAATCATAGACTATGCCCTTCGCGCGATCTACAACATACGTAAAGAACAGAAGAAGATATTTAATTGAATATGGCATATACCTGACCGCCGCGTTATAAACGGCTATTCCCGCTATCATCGTCAGTCCGACCGAGGCTATTCCGATTCCTATTTCATACAGACCTATCGGAGCTACCGAAAAAAGCTGTGTTATTCCGTATACAATCGAAATAAGCGAATACGCCGTTCCCACAACCGTCACAGCAATCAAAAGCACAAGCATAGCCGCGATCGCCGCGGCAAGAACGGCAAATGCAGCCGCAAAAAGCGCCGCTCCGATTACTCCCGCAATCAGCACAAGCGGCAGCGAGCATATACCGATTTTCCGAAAACGGTTTCTTCCGGCCTCGCTCGTCAGCGGAAGCCATTTTCTGCGCGTCTGAGGGTATATATATCTGCGAATTCCCGAAACTTCCTCCTCAGGCTCGTATCCGTAATCATAATATCCGTGTCCCTGAACGGGTACTCGCTCTCTTCTCATATACAGCGACGCTTCGGCAGTCGGAGCCTCGCTCGAAATTACAAACTCCGCTTCACTGTTTGAATCCATATACGCCGCGTTATACGCTTCCCTCGAAAATCCCTCACTGTCGTAATATCCGTATGAGCGGCGCTGTCCACGGCCCCGTACAGGAACGTTTCTCCGCGCCGGAGCGGTTTCACGCGCCGCGCCGCCATGAAGCATCGTCAGTTCTTTTTCCGGATCGCAGCCGTCCGCATATATATTTTTATCATTCGTATCTCCGCAGAAAATATCCGATTCATCAGGAAGTTCCGGAGGCATATCCGCTCTTTCGGTTCTGCCCGTTCCGGACGACTGAACAGCGCCGTTTTCCGCTGATACCCCACCGCCGGAATTCATGCTTTCCGGCACGGTATCTGTTTTGGTTTCCGGCTCTGATTCTGTTCCTGTTTTGGCTCCTACGCTGAATTTTGACGCGGATGCTGTCTCGGTATCCGTTTCATTCACAGCTTTAAGTTCAGTCTCTGTTTCAGTCCCTTCGCTGAATTTTGACATGGATGCTGTCTCGGTATCCGTTTCATTCACAGCTTTAAATTCAGCCTCTGTTTCAGTCCCTGCACTGAATTTTGACGCGGATGCTGCCTCAGTCTCCGTTTCATTCACGGCTTTAAGTTCAGTCTCTGTTTCAGTCCCTGCACTGAATTTTGACGCGGATGCTGTCTCGTTCTCGGCTTTCGCTCCGTTCTCCGCTTCTGTATTCATTGCGGAACTGTCTGCTTTACTTCTATTATCTGTATTATCTGTTTTTTCTCTTCTATCTGCTCTATATGCTTTATCTGCGCCGGAATTTTCTCTTTCCGCGCCGGTTTTATCTTTCTGTCCGCCCTGAGCGCTGCGGGCCTTTTTCGCGTTTATAAGACTGACAAGATTATCTACAATACTGTCCATATTTCCGAGAGAAAGCACCTGTTCCTCAATCTCGTCTTCAGGCAGATTGTCGAAATAACGCTTGAACTGCTCCGCATATTTGTCCGCGCTGTCCGCGTCAACATTTTTTGATATAAGACGCCTTTTCAGTTCGGATAAAAACTGAGTATCGTTCATCGGTATAACATTCCTTTCACCGTATTAGTGACATCTCACAGTATTAGTGACATCTGAAAAATAGTATCTATCTGAGCCGGTCCGGGGACGGCATAAGTATTAATCCGGCATTTTCCATTTGCAATTGACAAAGGAAAAGCAAACTGATATAATGTTAAAATATCATACATTATACATATCAGGAAAAAAATATTATTTGAAAATCAGTATATCATAAATCGGAGAAAAAATCAATATGAGAGTAAGAAAAAAAAGAAACGGGGAGCGCAGACTCGCGGCCTGCTCGTATATGCTCGTGAAAAGTCCGTCAGAGGCTTTCGGCGGCAATGCTTCTCATGACAGCGCGCAAGACGGCATACAAAAAGACGTTAAGGACGGCACGCAAGACGGCACAGGGCGTCCTCTATGCCTCGAAATCGGCTGCGGAAAGGGCAAATTCATCACCGAAACCGCTCTGAGGCACCCTGACTGCGATTTCATCGCAATGGAGCTTGTCACCGATGTGATTCTGCTCGCAATGGAGCGCGCCGCGGCTATGCCCGGAGGCCTTCCGCAAAATCTTCGCTTTATAAACGGAAACGCCGCGCAGATTACCGAAATTTTCGAGCCGAATTCCGTTTCCACTATATTTCTCAATTTCAGCGATCCGTGGCCGAAGGCACGCCACGCGAAGCGACGCCTTACATACAGGAGCTTCCTTGAGCAATACAAAAATATACTGGCCGACGGCGGAGAGCTTATAATAAAGACAGATAACGACGGCTTTTTTGAATTCTCTGTCTCCGAGCTTACCGAAAACGGATGGATACTCGACAGTCTGACGCACGATCTTCACGGCAGTCCGTACGCGGCGGACAATGTTATGACCGAATACGAAACGGCATTCTCCGCACGGGGGAAAAATATAAATTATGTCCGCGCAAGACTAAAATAATTCCTTTAAATATAAAGCAGAATAATTGTATGCTTCGGCTTCCGCCGATATGATATTATTCAGAACCTGCAAGCCGCAGCGCTGCCGTCCGGCTGAAAAGCGTATAAGCTATAAGTACGCGCCTCTGTTACATAAAATATACGAAAGGCATGATTATTTATGAAGCTTTTATTTAAGCAAAGATTTTTCTCGTGGTTTGACAGCTACGATATTTACAACGAAGAAGGAGATACCGTATACACGGTAAAGGGTGCGCCGTCATGGGGACACCGGCTCATCGTCTGCGACGCCCTCGGAAATGAAATCGGTACCGTCAGGGAAAAAGTACTGTCATGGCTGCCGAAATTCGAAATGTTTCTCGGAGATCGGTATATCGGACGTATCAGCAAAGAACTCAC
>CDYR01043902.1_pt1 | contig 87732 bp, 90 predicted proteins | sample 557691 | NCBI WGS metagenome assembly CDYR01 (sample SAMEA3182103, study PRJEB8094) | gut metagenome | biome: human; feature: gut; material: Stool; isolation source: human stools | place: Canada | collected 2013-02-19 | reverse complement strand
GACCTTGTGGCGCTTACCGAGCTGCGGGGTGCTGCCGGAGAAGCCGGTAAGGACGGAGCCAACGGTAAAGACGGAATTAACGCCAAAAGCATCGAGGTGCAGCGAGCCGCAACCCACATACAGTGGCGTTACGCGGGTGACGAGTGGCAGAACCTTGTGGCGATAGTCGACATCACAGGCCCCGCCGGACAGAGCGGTAAGGGCGGAGCAAACGGAAAAACACCGGAAATCCGCGTGAACGAAAACACCCTGCAGTGGCGCTACACCGGCGATGAAATATGGCTGAACCTGTACGACCTTTCGGTTCTGAAAGGTCTTGACGGCAAGGACGGAACCGACGGTGCCACCGGTAAGGACGGTAAAACACCTTTTATCGGCGAGAACGGCAACTGGTGGATCGGAGAAACCGACACCGGGGTGAAAGCCGCAGGTGTTGACGGTGAAAAAGGCGACAAGGGTGACCCCGGCGAAAAAGGTGACAAAGGCGACAAAGGAGACAAGGGAGACAAGGGACAGAACGGCAGCTGCGCCGGCTGGTTCTATGGTACGCTTTGGACAAAAGGCGATCTTTACAAAGAGGACGGCGCCGAACGGCCCGTTGGGATAAAAGTTTATAAAGAAGCCGAAAGCGGCGGATTTGTTTCTACATACATGGATGAGATATATCTGAAAAAAGGTCACACATACAGCGTAACCATAAGCGCATCTATGGAACTGCAATCTCACGAAGACAGAAGTGGTAATTATTCTGTTCAAATGACGGACAATTATGATGACGGCTTTTGCAGAGAAGCTACGCGCATAAAGAGAGACGGCGTAAAGCTGCCTTATTCAAGGGATCAGCACCATTTCAGTTTCAGCCGGATATATATAGCATCGGACGAAGATATTCCCCTGCGATTCAAAATTGAACAGTCGAGCTACAAAACTACGCTTCTCGGCTTCAACGGCACCATTACCATAACCGCTCTTGACTGAGCCGACATATACGAAAACGGAGGTAGCAAGAAATGAAAAAACGAATACTCAGTATCCTACTTACCCTTTGTATGGTGCTATGCCTTGTGCCGATAACGGTTTTTGCCGCAGGCGGTGCAAAAGTCATTCTGCCCGGTACGAGCGCCCAAAGCATATTAAAGATCGACCAAAGCAGGCTGTCCTTTGCGGGGCATGAATGGTGGGTGATCGGCCAAAAGACCGACAAAAGCAATAATGCGCCCATCATTACCCTGCTTGCGGTAAACAATGATTTCGGAGATGTCCCGTTCCGCACGGGGAGCGACGGGCCGTTTGAAAATGCAAGACGCTACAGCGAGGACAACGGTTATTATGCCAACAACCCGTCCGATATGTCGCAATGGAGAAAGCCCAATGAGTATGCGGGAAGCACCTTGCAGCAGAAAATGGTTTCCCTGGCCGAGGCGATCCCCGAAAAGGAGCAGGCGGTCATCCGCCCCAAGGACATCACCGAGGGAATCACCGGGCAGGAGGTCAAAGCGCAGAAGCTCTGGGCCTTGTCGCAAGAGGATAGTATTTATTTGTACAGAAATTCGTGCAAGTACGCTGCACAGTGGTGGACGCGTTCTTCCAATGAGGTTTACGGCTACGGATCGTGGACGATTCATCCCGATGGCAGAAGCGGCAGCGCCCTCAACGTGGACTACGATGCTGCCGTGCGGCCTGCCATGGAGATGGATCTGTCCTCCGTTCTCTTTATATCTGCTGCCGAGCACGGAAAAGTTGCAGATTTAACGACCCCGATCGCCGAATACGCCGGAGATGAATGGAAGCTGACCTTGCATGACAGCGACCGCGACGATTTTACGGCAAAGACGGTGCTGGTCAACGGTAGTGTGCTGGAGGTCGAATACAAGAACGCAAAAGTGGGCGATAATGAATATATATCTGCCGTTATTAAGGATGCGGACGGGAGCATTTCCCGCTATACACGCGTTGTGCAGCTGGACGGCACGACAAACGGTACACGCGGCAGGGCAGCGATTGACCTGACCGGCATAGACATGACCGGCAAGACGCTCTGCGTGTTCAACGAGCAGTTTAACGGCGATCATAAGACCGACTATGCCGGCGCACTTCGGGAAGTGAAGCTGACGGACGAGATCGACGAGCAGTTCACCCTCACCCCCGGCGGCAGATATTATTTTGACCTTTCGGCGATGGACGTTCCCGGCACGGCAAACAGCAATCTGCCGGACAGCACCCTGCACTATGTGCCTTTCACCTATGCCGGCACGGTGAATGCCTATTCATTGGAAAATGAAGCCGACAACGATACCACTTCTTACGAACATAGCCTGTTCATTGCGAATTACAATGTAACGCATACGGTAAGCTGGAATGACCTGAATACCGCGGGTCTGCTTTTCGGCAAGGACTATGCTGGCGGCGGCGTAAACTATACGCTGCGTGCCCCATCTGCGGGTTTGCACTATTCCTACGATCAAAATGTCGGAGGTACCCCGAGAAATAATGAGTGGGATGTGATTTTGGACAAAGCAAAACAAGGTAACAATGACAATACAAATGGCTATGTCAAAAATTGGCAGGATATATATTCCTGGGGGCAAGATAAAAGCAGCGCTAGCCCGCCATCCGGTCGTTCACTCCGTGGTTACAAATCTTCTCGTCACTGGTACACTGAATCTGCAACGCGCGCGGACGCCACCCTCGGCTTCCGCCCCGTCCTTGAGCTGCCGACAGATCTTGCCGCCGACAGCCTGAAGGCCGTTACCCTTGCCCTTGGCGGCGGCAAGCTGGGTGACAGCTCCGAGGATATTCAAATCATCGTGAAAACCGGCAGCGAGTTTACCGCGCCTGCATCCGGCGGTTTGACCCGCCCGGCCGGAGATACAGGCAGTTACTTTATGTGGCTTGACAGCAATGGCAATTCCTACGCCCCCGGTGCCAGTGTTCCTGCTGATGTGACGGAACTGACGGTGCAGTGGACAGCCCCGACCTATACCGTAACCCTGCACGCAAACGGCGGTTCGGTGTCACCCGCTTCCGTGACTACAGGCGCGGACGGCAAGCTGGCAAGCCTTCCCACGCCCACCCGCAGCAGCTACTCCTTCAACGGCTGGTACACCGAAAAGAACGGCGGTACGAAGGTCACGACGGATACCGTATTCTCTGCAAATACCACCGTCTACGCCCACTGGACGTATACCGGCGGCTATTACTCACCTGTCTATTACACGCTGACCTTTGAAACGAACGACGGGGATAAGCTTTCTCCCGTCAGCGGCAGCTACAACGCCCTCATTGACCTGTCGAAGTATGCGCCGAAAAGAAGCGGCTATGCCTTTACGGGCTGGTACAGCGAACGCAGCCTGACAAACAAGGTTTCCGGCGTTTATCTGACGAAGGATATGACCGTGTATGCAGGCTGGCGCGTGACCACAGCCCCGCAGACCGACGACAGCAGCGTGTTAGGCTTGTGGGGGATCTCCCTCTGCACATCTCTTGCCGGATGCCTTGCGCTGACCACATGGCAGATCAGGCGGCGGCGTGAGGAAAAATCGCTGCAAAGCATCGAAAAGTAAACAGGCTCACCTTCAGGCGCGCGGGCAAATAGCCCCGCGCCCCTTTTCGGCTTCATTCGTCAGGAAAGGCGGTTGCTCTTTTGAACAACCGCCTTTCGCCATATCTATCCGATTTGAACAGAAAGGAAATCAGTCTATGACAAAAGAGTACGGGAGGTGCCGCTGATGCGGCTTGCCGCCGCACAAATCGCATAACCGGATCAATACGGAATGAAAGCAATTTTCTGCACCCGCCTGCCCTTTCGTTTCATTGCGCCTATTGAGCACCTATGAAGGTTTTGAAGCCTTTATAGGTGCTTTTTGTCATCCACGGCACTTCTTCGCCGTGGGCTGCCGCTCCCCGCCGCCCTTCGTTCTGGAAGGAATATCCACCCGAACAGAACGAAAGGAGCGCAGCATGAGCCGCGAAAAAAATGTTTTTGAGAAGTTTCCGAAAAAATGGCCAAAAGGGCCATTTGGAAAACCAGTAAGGGGTAAAAGAAGAAACCACGGCCTGCCTTCCGGCGTGAAGGGAGGTGAGAACATGGACCTTGAACACCATTACCGGCATAAGCAGCACACCTTCGATGCGTTCCGAGCAGTGAGCGTAGAAGCGTGTTTTACCTGCACCGGAACCGCCGCATACAAGTACATTCAGATTTCTGCGGTGCTTTCTTCCGTCCAGGCCGATGGCGACATTTTGCGTCAGCAGCTTGTTTTCCGTTTTATCCTTGTTGGCATATTTCTTGTTGACCGAACCAGCCGTGCCCCACTTGGCCGATCCGTGCTCTTCTCGCCGTCTGTAATTGTGCTCCGTGGAAAGATAGACGCCGATGGCGATCCCGTACACCAAAAGCAAAGTGAGGACAGTTTTTACACTGTCCTCACAAAGCTGTATCTGGAATGGGTTTTGCATCACCGATCCGAACTGCTGAACCAGTCCGGGCAATCCATCCTTTAAGCAAGGAGCGATCAACAGGCCGAGCCACACAACCGGAATTATGCCGCAAAGATAAAGGATCACATTCTGCTTGGAGAGCTTATCTTGCCTCACGGTCGGCTCTCCGTTTCTCTTTCTTTGTTGGGGCATCAATGGCCTTCAGGATCAAATCGTTAATGTCTTCTGTGGGCTTTTCGTCCCGGAGAAGATCGTTCCGAAAATCCATCAGGCCGCTGACCATCAGACGCTGCTCAAAATCGTCCAGCGTGACGACTTTCTTTTCCTCAGCCATATTGGGGTACCTCCTTATGGCGCTTATAAATAATACAACAAAAACTCTTAAGGACGATTTGTCCGTTGAAATCAAGCAAGGCAGCAAACTGTCCATTGCGGCGGCTTGCTTCTCTATTTATGCCTTTCAAGAATTGAAGGCGCAGCTCTCTCAAATTGATGAGTTGCGCTTTATTCTCACTTCGCCTATCGCTGCCATTTATCGCGGTAACATACCATTTATGGTCATCTTTCCATGCGAAATAGCCCCGTGCATCCTGCCAGAAAAAGACATCTTTCAAATAGTTGTAGTAAAGATATCCGTTGCTGGCAGCAATGGTGGAGTGGCCATTGTGCGCGGAAATGGTCGTCATTCACAAAGCTGTAGGCGCGCAGCAATTCGCTGCCCAACTCATTGGTAGAGGATTCCTTCGCGGTGGAGTTTTGGATATAGTCTCACATAGAATCAGCCGCTGCATCCCAATCAGCTTTTTCATACAGATAGTAGGCACCATAAGAACTCCGCAGGATTCTGGGAAGAAGCTCGATATCCTTCAGCGCGTCTTCTGCCGAAAAAGTGCATGGTTTATTCTGCTCATCGTTTACAACCTCAATCACCTGTGCTTCTTCAGCAGTCAAGAAGGCGGCATCTTCCTGAATCGTTTCACGGGAAAATGCGCTGAAGCCACTGCTGCACACGACCTCTGCACGGCGATTTTCGTTTGCCTGCTGCTGCAACGTCCCGATAGTCAAATCGATTGTCGGCAGGCAGTTCTGCCGTGGCCCAATCCTCCTCACTCCAAGCGATGGCCTCACCTGAGGAAGTCCCACAGTCGCATAGTAAAAACAACAAAAGAACAGGCAGGCAGCGGCTCACGCCACTGCCTGCCTGTTCAAAAAAATCAATTACTTAGCGCATCTGAGAGAGAAGCCGGGGGTGCTACTTGTTCTTTTTCCCCTTTTCCCGTTACAGAATAGCGTAATTCACGATCAGACCGGCGAACACGATGGACACCATGCTCAGCAGCTTGATGAGGATGTTGATGGCCGGACCCGCAGTGTCCTTGAAGGGATCGCCCACGGTGTCGCCCACCACGCCGGCCTTGTGGCAATCACTGCCCTTTCCGCCGAAGTTGCCTGCCTCGATGTACTTCTTGGCGTTATCCCAGGCACCGCCGGCATTGGCCATGTAGATAGCCATCAGGAAACCAGTAACGGTGGCACCGGCCAGCAGACCGACCACACCCTTGAAACCCAGGATCATACCTACCACAATGGGCGTCACCACCGCGATAACGGTGGGCAGCACCATCTCCTTCAGGCTGGCCTTGGTGCACAGATCCACGCAGCGCGCGTAGTCAGGATCTGCCTTGCCCTCCATCAGGCCGGTGATCTCACGGAACTGGCGGCGTACCTCCAGCACCACGCTCTGGGCCGCGCGGCCCACGGAGTTCATGGTAAGCGCTGCGAACACGAAGGGCAGGCACGCGCCGATAAACAGGCCCACCAGCACCACGGGGTTCATCAGGGAGAAGTCCTCAAAGGTGACATTCGCGCCCACTTCCTTGACCTTTTCGATATAGGAAGCCATCAGTGCCAGAGCCGTCAGCGCGGCGGAGCCGATGGCAAAGCCCTTGCCGGTAGCTGCCGTGGTGTTGCCCAAAGAGTCCAGCGCGTCTGTGCGCTTGCGAACCTCCGGCTCCAAGCCAGCCATCTCAGCGATACCGCCGGCATTGTCGGCCACGGGGCCGTAGGCGTCGGTGGCCAGGGTGATGCCCAGCGTGGACAGCATACCCACTGCCGCCAAAGCAATGCCGTACAGGCCCATGCCTGTGCTGGCTGCGCCGCCGGAGAGGAAGAACGCCAACAGGATGCACACCGCCACGATCACGATGGGCACCGCCGTGGAGAGCATACCCAGGCCAAGACCGCCGATGATAATGGTAGCGGAGCCGGTCTGGCTCTTGCTGCTCAGCTCCTGGGTCGGCTTGTAGGTATCAGAAGTGTAATACTCCGTGGCCTTGCCGATCAGCACGCCGGCCACCAGACCGGAGAGAATGGCCACATACAGTCCCCAGTGCTCGATGCCCAGCAGGGCCCACACCAGAAAGAAGGAGATAATAGCAATCAGAATAGCCGCCAGGTTGGTGCCGCGGGACAGTGCTTTCAGCAACGTGCGCTGGTCGGCGTTCTCCTCGGTCTTGACGAAGAAAGAGCCAATGATGGAGCAGATGATGCCCACCGCCGCCATGACCATGGGAATAGCCATGGCCTTGAAGGCCTGATCGCTGAATGCCGCCACGCCCAAGGCGGAGGCAGAGATGATGGAGCCAACATAGCTCTCATACAGGTCCGCACCCATACCGGCCACATCGCCCACGTTGTCACCTACGTTATCGGCGATAACAGCCGGGTTGCGGGGATCGTCCTCGGGAATACCGGCCTCAACCTTGCCCACCAGGTCGGCGCCCACATCGGCCGCCTTGGTGAAGATGCCGCCGCCCACGCGGGCAAACAGCGCCATGGAGCTGGCGCCCATGCCGAAGGTCAGCATGGCACTGGTGATGTCAGCGGCCTCCAGCTTGAACACGAAGCGCAGAAGCATAAACCACACGCTGATATCCAGCAGGCCGAGGCCGACCACAGTAAAGCCCATAACGGAGCCAGCGGAGAAGGCCACGCGGAGGCCGCGGTTCAGGCCGTCGCGGCAGGCGTTGGCGGTGCGGCAGTTGGCCTTGGTGGCGATGCGCATACCCACGAAGCCAGACAGGCCGGAGAAGAAACCGCCGGTCAGGAACGCGAAGGGCACGAACCAAGTCAGCAACTTTAAGGCCGCCATAACGCACAAAACCACGATCATACAGGCAAAAAACACACCTACAACGGTGTATTGCCGCTTCAGGTAGGCGTTGGCGCCCGCACGGATAGATTGCGAAATTTTGCTCATAAGTGGGGTGCCTTCGTCAAAACTCAGCACTTTTTTGCCGGTGACGAAGGCGAAGATAAGTGCGACGACAGACCCCATAAAGGTTGCCAAAACAAGGTATTTTTCCATGTTTTTCTCTCTTTCCGTTCCGAATTGTTGTGAAATTCGAAATCTTCTTTTTTGTTCCGGAAATATTATAAAGAAAAACAGCGCGCACGTCAAATTTTCACACTTTTTTTGGGTACGCCTGAAAAAGTGTCCGGTTCTTTTCGTTATTTTGCCCGCAACTTTTTTACGAAAAAACTTCCCATTTTGTGGCATTTACATCCGGTTTTTCCCCAGCCGCGGAAGATGTACCATACGTTTAGAATGTATTTTTCGCCACGATATCCCACGGTATTTCAGGTACAAAAATTTTTTTATGCAACTTTTTCACTTGTATTGGTACCATTTCCTTAAAAAACATAGCAGAAATCCTTTTTCGCACTTTTTGCTGCGTTTTTTTGCTTTTCCGAATTCGCACGCCGGGGGCGTTTGCTAAATTGCACAACGGCAATTTGCAACATTTTCCCCGCAAATGTCCACGGCGGGAGAACGCGAAAGCTATGAAGCTTTGCGTTCAAGCTATATACATTTACTTTCCTTTTTTGATACCTCAGCGGTACATCTGGGTAAAAAAGAAAGCCCTTTCGGGCAATGTCATTAAGTTAAGCAAATCCGCGCACACGAAAAAAAGCCCATCTCGACTTTTCGAGGTGGGCATTTTTTATGCTTTCGTTATGTGGATTGCTTGTGCTTACTTCGCGGGCAGGACAATGACCTGTCCCTCGTAAATGGTGTTGGCGTTTACAAGACGGTCGGCGTTGCGCTCGAAGATGGCCTTGTACTTCATCAAACTGGAATTTGTAATTACATTCCATACATATTGGCATTCTTTACAATCACTCTATCTCCTTTTTCTAATTGTTCCTTAGAAACTCCTCTTAACCCAAGTCCAACATGTTCTGTTTTATATCCACAACCATTTGATTTTCGTTCTTTTGTATGTATATCGATGGTAGTAATTATAGTCTCTAATACACCTCCATTTGTTTTATAAACACACGCATTTTCTCCTTCTCTACACATTCCTGTTGATATGTTTCCTGTGGCAACTGTTCCAACCCCCATAATTGTAAATACATCATCAATAATCAATTCAAAGTCTTCTTTTAAACATAATGGAACATCTAATCTGTTCATATACTCTTTTTCTCGCTCTTTTTTGCTTTTACCAAATAATCCCATAGTGTTTCTCCTTTATAACTTCCGATTTGCCGGTTTCTTTCACCGCTGCCAAATCCATCATATCATGCGTTTCCATACAGAGCAATAAAAAAGATGGACCGCAGAAAATCCGTGATGGAATTTTCAGAGCATTGGCAGGACTTGTTGAGATTTCCTTGGAATAATTTTGCTCTCACGGTTCGCGGGTCTGACAGGCCATCGGCCTGTCATTCAACACCACGGACCCCCCAGGGGGAAGGCTAACGGGGGTCATATGCGCTCGTAGGCGCGGCGGGGGGTGCCGTCGGCGACGTGGATGGTGCCGGTGTACGCGAAGCCGGCGCGTTCCAGGCAGCGGCGCATGGGGTGGTTATCCTCATGGGTGTCCGCCCGCAGATGGGGACACCGCGTCCACGCCCAGGCCACGGCCTCGGCCAGCACGCCGGTATGGGTACCGTCGCTGCCCAGGCGGTGGAGGGTGCCGTATAGTGTCGCGTCATCCAGCCACGCGCCGTCGATGACCTGATAGGTGGGGTCGTCGCCGATGATGAAGGCAAACACGGCGTACACGCTGCCCGCGTCCTCCATGACGAACAGCCGGCCGGCGGCCACGTCCGACCGGAGCAGGGCCTCGGAGGGGTAGCCGTTGACCCACTGGACGGTGTTGCCGCTGCGGCGCATGAACTGCCGGGCGCTGTGGTAGATCGCCAGGGCGCGGGGAATGTCGAAGCTTGTCGCAGGTCGGATCATATCAGTTTTTCAGGCTTTGCAGCGGGGCGGGGATACGGCCGCCGCGGGCAATGAAGTCGGCGCTGGAGGCCTCGTGGACGGGCATCAGGGGCGCGCTGCCCAGCAGGCCGCCCATCTCCACGGTGTCGCCCACGTCCGCGCCCTCCACGGGGATGATGCGGACGGCGGTGGTCTTGCTGTTGACCATGCCCACGGCGGCCTCGTCGGCGATGATGGCAGAGATCGTCTCCGCCGTGGTACTGCCGGGCACGGCGATCATGTCCAGACCCACAGAGCACACGCAGGTCATGGCCTCCAGCTTGTCGATGGTCAGGGTGCCGTCCAGAGCCGCGGCAATCATGCCCTCGTCCTCGGAGACGGGGATAAAGGCGCCGGACAGGCCGCCCACATGGCCGCTGGCCATGACGCCGCCCTTCTTCACGGCGTCGTTCAGCAGGGCCAGGGCGGCGGTGGTGCCGTGGGTGCCGCAGACGGACAGGCCCATCTCCTCCAGGATGCGGGCCACACTGTCGCCCACCGCCGGGGTGGGAGCCAGGGACAGGTCCACGATGCCGAAGGGCACGCCCAGACGGGCGCTGGCCTCGGCGGCCACCATCTGGCCCATGCGGGTGATCTGGAAGGCGGTCTTTTTGATAGTCTCGGCCACCACGTCGAAGGGCTGGCCCTTGCAGCCCTGCAGGGCGTGGTACACCACGCCGGGGCCGGACACGCCCACGTTGATGACGGTGTCGGCCTCACCCACGCCGTGGAAGGCACCGGCCATGAAGGGGTTGTCCTCCACGGCGTTGCAGAACACCACCAGCTTGGCGCAGCCCAGGCCGTCGCGGTCGCGGGTCAGGTGGGCCGTCTCCTTGATGACGCGGCCCATCTGGGCCACGGCGTCCATGTTGATGCCGGCCCTGGTGCTGCCCACGTTGACGCTGGAGCAGACCAGCTCCGTGCGGGCCAGCGCCTCGGGAATGGAGGCGATGAGCCGCCGGTCGCCGGAGGTAAAGCCCTTCTGCACCAGGGCGGAGTAGCCGCCGATGAAGTTGACGCCGCAGGTCTTGGCGGCGCGGTCCAGCGTCAGGGCCAGGGGGACGAAGTCCTCGCTTTTGCAGGCCGCGCCGGCGATGGCGATGGGCGTGACGGAGATGCGCTTGTTGACGATGGGGATGCCGAACTCGCTCTCGATATCGCAGCCGGTTTGGACCAGCTTTTCGGCGCGGGAGCAGATCTTGTCGTAGATCTTGTCGCAGCAGCGGTCCATGTCCTCGTCGGCGCAGTCCAGCAGGGAGATGCCCATGGTGATGGTGCGGATGTCCAGGTGCTGCTTGTCCACCATGGCGATGGTGTCGAAGATGTTTTGCAGACTCAGCATATTCCCCACCTCTTACAGCTTGTGCATGGCGTCGAAAATGTCCTCCCGCTGGATGCGGATGGACAGGCCGCGGCCCTCGCCGTAGGCCTTCAGGTCGGCGCGCAGGGCGTCGAAGGGCGCCTGACACTCGGTCAGGTCCACCACCATCATCATGGTGAAGTAGCCCTCCATGATGGTCTGGCTGATATCCAGGACGTTGATGCGGCTGGCCGCCAGGGTGTTGCACACACCGGCGATGATGCCCACCTGGTCCTTACCCACAACGGTAACGATCGCTTTCATAACTATATACTCCTTTCGGATGGTTTTTTGTTTTGGCGCGGGAGGCGCGGTTTGCAGCAAACCGATGGCTCCTGCGTCCTGTCGATGGCAGGCCGACGACGGCGTATCGGGTATACGTCGAGGAGACCTGACGATGGCAGGGCGCTGGAGACGCGGTTTGCCGAAAACCGATGGATCCCGTGTCCTGCCGATGGCAGGCCGACGACGGCGTATCGGGTATACGGCGAGGAGGCTTGACGAGGACAGGGCGCGGGAGACGCGGTTTTCACTCCAGTTCGTCTAATGTCAGCGAATAGCTGGGCAGGAAATGCTCGCGGAAATAGTCCAGCTCCGGCAGGGCCATGGCGTCCATGGCGGCGGCGGTCTGGGCGGCGGCCTGACGGAACTCGGTGTTGCCGGCCTTCAGCTCCTCGATGCACTTGATGTGGGCGGAGAGCTTATCCGCCGCCCTCACCATCTGCTCGATCTCCGGATCGGCGGGACGGAGGGCGTCCTCGTAGGCGGGACGCAGGTCCTCCGGCAGCATGGAGAGGAGCTTGTCCTCCGCCACCTGCTCCACGGCCTTGTAGGCCTCGCGGATACCGGGATTGTAATACTTGATGGGGGTGGGCATATCGCCGGTGAGTATCTCGCCGGCGTCGTGGTACAGCGCCGCCACGGCCACGGCGCCGACGTCCACCTGGCCGCCGAAGCGCTCGTTGCGCAGCACCGCCAGCGCGTGGGCCAGCACCGCTGTCTGGTGGCTGTGCTCCTGGATGTTCTCCGTGTAGCTGTTCCGCATGAGCGACCAGCGCTGGATGAAGCGCATACGGTTGATATAGGCGAAAAAGTGGTTCATGTTATGTCAACTCTCCTATCAGTACATCACCATCTATACCGACTATTTTTGTATCGATAATTTTATTATGTAAATCTTCGGCGCGGACGCACACCTCACAGTAGTTGGGGGCGTGGCCGGTGTAGAGGCCGTCCTTCTCCTGCTCATAGAGCACCGGGTAGGTCTGCCCCACGCAGCCCTCCAGATAGGCGCGGTGCATAGTCCGGGCCACGGCCACGGCGCGGCGGGTCCGTTCCTCCTTTACCGCGGCGCTGAACTGCACCAGCTCCGCCGCCTTGGTGCCGGGACGGACGGAATAGGGGAAAATGTGCATATCCGCGAAGGCGCACTTTTCGATAAAGGCCATGGTCTGCTCGAATTCCCGGTTCGTCTCGTCGGGGAAGCCGCAGATCAGGTCGGTGGTGACGGCGGGCCGGTGGAAATACTGCCGCAGCAGCGTGACGGACTCGTAAAACCGTGCCGTGTCGTACTTCCGGTTCATGCGGCGCAGCGTCTCGTCACAGCCGGACTGCAGGGACAGGTGGAAGTGGGGGCACAGGTTGGGCAGCTTCGACGCCCGGCGGCAGAAGTCCTCGGTGATGGTACGGGGCTCCAGGCTCCCCAGCCGCAGACGCATATCCCCCGCGGCGGCGGATACCGCCTCCAGCAGGTCGATGAGGCTTTGGCCGTTTTTCAGATCGTGGCCCCAGGAGGATATCTCGATACCGGTGAGCACCAGTTCACGGTAACCCTCGCGCCGCAGCTGCTCCGTCTGGGCTACGGCCGTCGCCAGCGGCAGGGAGCGCACCGGGCCGCGGGCGTAGGGGATGATGCAGTAGGTGCAGAAATTCACACAGCCGTCCTCTACCTTCAGCATGGCCCGGGTGCGCTCGGCCATGCCGCCGGCGGGCAGCACCTCGAATTCCCGGCGGCGCAGGGCGTCGTCCAACAGTCTCACCGGCTCCTTTTCGTGGGCTGCCTGCTCGAACAGGTCCAGAAACGCCATGCGGTCACCGGTACCGGCCAGCAGGTCCACGTCCAGTGCCGCCACCACCTCCGGGTGGGTCTGCACATAACAGCCGCAGGCGGCCACCACCGCGTTGGGGTTCAGCTTATGACACCGGCGGATCATCTGCCGGGATTTCTTGTCACTGATGGCGGTGACGGAGCAGGTGTTGACGATATAGCCGTCGGCCTCCGTCTCGGCGGGCACCAGCGTATGACCGCGGCGCAGCAGCTCCTGCTCCATGGCCTGTGTCTCGTATTGGTTCACCTTGCAGCCCAAGGTATAGATGGCAACACGCATCTTGCACTTTCCCCTATTCTATCGTATAATAAGGTTTCACGGGTGAAGGTGTTTTCACTCCCGCTTTTTGATCGGTTTATTATACTGTATTTTACCGTGTCTTTCAAGACCCGTTCGTGAAACAGGAGGCTCTCTATGGTCTATTTTGATAACGCCGCCACCACGCCGGTGCCCAAAGCCGTGGCCGACGCCATGTACGAGGTGCTGACGGCGCACTTTGGCAATCCCTCCTCCCAATACCCCATAGGGGTGGAGATGAAAAAAGCCGTGGAGGGCTGGCGGGCCGTCATCGCCGGGGCACTGGGCTGCCCCGCGGAGCGCCTGTACTTCACCTCCTGCGGCACGGAGAGCGACAACTGGGCCATACAGGCCGCCCTGTGGCAGAACCGGCACAGGGGCAGACACATCATCACCACCGCCGTGGAGCACAGCGCCGTTCTGGAGCCCTGCAAGCTGCTGGCCCAGCAGGGGTATGAGGTCACCTATCTGAAGCCCGGACGGGACGGCAATGTCACCGCCGAACAGGTGGCGGATGCCCTGCGGGAAGACACCGCCCTGGTGTCTGTGATGCTGGTGAACAACGAGACGGGCTGCGTATTTCCCGCGGCGGACATCGCTGCCCTGCTGCGGGAGAAGGGCTCCCCTGCCCTGCTGCACTGCGACGCGGTGCAGGGCTTTTTGAAGGTCCCCTGCGACCCGGAGGGCTGGGGCGTAGACCTGATGAGCCTGTCCGGTCACAAGGTCGGCGGGCCCAAGGGCGTGGGCGCGCTGTACATCGGTCCCCGGGTGCGGAACCCCCTCCCCCTGCTGCCCGGCGGCGGACAGGAGCGCGGCGCGCGCTCCGGCACCGAGGCCACGGCCCAGATCGCCGGCTTTGCCAAGGCGGTGGAGCTGCGGCTGGCCGATTATGACGCCAAGCTGGCCCACATGGCCGGGCTGAAGGCCTATTGCCGGGAGAAGCTGCTGGCCATGGGCGGCGTGGTCCCCGTGGGCGAGGGTACGGCCCCCCACATTCTGGCGGTGTCGCTGGTAGGGTATCCCAGCGCCAACATCGTAACGGACCTGGGTGCGCAGGGCATCTGCATCTCCGCAGGCTCTGCCTGCCATCAGGGCAAGGCGAGCCATGTGGTCTCCGCTCTGGGGCTGGACAAAAAGACTGCCGCCGGCGTGATCCGCATCTCCTTCTCCCCCGACAATACACGGGAGGACGTGGATGTCCTGTGCCAGGCGCTGCTCGCCCACCGGGACAGCCGCTTCCCCATGCTGTGATATACGCCCGCGGCGCGGGCACAACGATATTTTGAGGTGGACTATGCTCAAAGCTCTTAAGCGCGACAGGGCCTTTTACGGGTATCTGCTCCGGTTGACCGGCCCTATCGCCCTGCAAAACCTGATCACGTTCTCTCTGGGCCTGATCGACACGCTGATGGTCAGCCAGTTGGGCAACAATGAGATGGCGGCGGTGACGGCGGCCAACGTGCCGGTGTTCCTGCTGATTTCCATCGTGTTCGGCGTCCAGTCCGGCGTAGGCATCCTGATCAGCCAGTACTGGGGCAAAAAGGACCTGCCCAGCATCAGCCGTGCCATCGGCGTGGCGGCGGGGCTGGGCGTGGCTCTGGCGCTGGTCATCGCGCTGGCGCTGTTCCTGTGGCCGGTGCAGATCATGGACCTGATGAGCAACAAGCATCATCTGTCCCTGCTGGGCGCGCCGTATCTGCGGGTCATCGGCTTCTCCTATGTGTTCAATATGCTCTCGTCTATCTACGTCAGCGCGCAGCGCAGCGTGGAGAACGCCAGCTTCGGCATGAAGCTGTTTGGTATGTCCACGGTGCTGAATACCGGCATGAACTACCTGCTGATCTTCGGCAAGTGCGGCTTTCCCATGCTGGGCGTGGAGGGCGCGGCCATCGCCACACTGCTCTCCCGCGTGGCGGAGTTCGCCGTGTGCCTGTTCTGCGCCCTGCGGAGCCGGGTCATCCCCCTGGACCTGAAGGCGCTCTTCCGTCCGGGCTGGGAGATGCTGCGCCGGTTCGTGAAATACGCCTCGCCGGTGATGGCCAACGAGCTGTTCTGGGGGCTGGGCAACAGCCTGCTCACCGTCATTCTGGGACACATGACCATCTCGGTAGAGTTTCTGGCGGCCAACGCCGTCATGGGCAACCTGAACCGCCTGTTCCTGGTGGTGTGCTTTGGTCTGGGCGCCGCTACCGCCGTGATGATCGGCAAGGCCATCGGTGAGGGACAGAGCCACGATGAGCTGATGGACCTGTCCAGGACGCTGTCCTGGGTGACGATACTGGTGGGCGCCGCACTGGCCGTTATCGCCCTGGCGCTGGTGCCGCTGCTGTTCCAGCCGGTGGTCTTCCCACTGTTCAAGCTGTACGACCTCAGTGCCCATCTTGCCACCACCCTTGCGGTGACGGGCTTCGCCTGCATCCCCTTCCACGCCTACTCCATCTCCGCCGTCACCGGTATCCTGCGGGCAGGCGGCGATGTGTTCTGGTCCACGGCGCTGGATCTGGCACCCCAGTGGCTGGTGGCGCTGCCGCTGACGGCCCTGCTGGCGCTGGTGCTGGACGCGGATCCCTGGTTCGTGTCGCTGGCCATACAGGCGGAGAGCTTTATCAAGTGTCCCATCTGCCTGTGGCGCATCCGGTCCCGCAAATGGATACACGACGTGACACTGCCGGAGGGTGAGCGATGAGCAGTCTGTTCGTCTGCCCCCTGTGCGGCGGCGCGCTGACGCGGCGGGAGGGCAGCTATCTCTGCCCCGCCGGCCACTGCTTCGACATCGCCAGGGAGGGCTATACCTATCTGCTGCCGGTGAACCGGAAGCACTCCAAAACCCCCGGCGACGACAAGGCTATGGCCGCAGCGCGGCACGCCTTTCTGGAAAAGGGCTACTACGCCCCGCTATGCGAAGAATTATGTCAACTCGCTGTGGAGGTGACCGGCGATGCCCCGGCGGTGCTGGACAACGGCTGCGGCGAGGGCTACTACACCGCGGGCATCTATCGTGCCCTGTGTGAGGCCGGGAAGACGCCGGTGATGGCCGGGATCGATATCTCCAAGCCCATACTGCGTCTGGCGGCTAAGCGGGAGAAAAATGTGCAGTTCGCTGTGGCCTCCTCCTACCGCCTGCCGGCGGCAGACGGGTCCGTAGACCTGCTCATCAACTGCTTCTCGCCGCTGGCCATCGAGGAATTCCGCCGTGTGCTGCGGCCCGGCGGGCACTTTATCTATGTGGTACCCGGTGAAATGCACCTGTGGGAGATGAAGCAGGTGCTCTATGACCACCCCTATGTCAATGAGGTGAAGGAGACGCCCTATGAGGGCTTCCGGTATGTGAGTATTCGGCACATAACGGACGTTATCCATCTGAAGGACCCGGCGGACATACAGGCGCTGTTCGGCATGACGCCCTACTGCTGGAAAACGCCGAAGGCCGGCGTTGAAAAATTATGTAAACTCACGCAGCTGGACTGCCGCATCGCCTTTGACATACACGTTTTCGAAAAGGAGGGGTAACTATGGATCGAATTTCCCCGCCCCGCCGCCGGCCGCGGCGGCGTCTGCTGCCGGTGCTGCTGCTGATCGCGGCGGTGCTGGTGGTTGGCGGACTGCTGACGGCGGTCGTTCTGTCCCTGCGGGGCGGCAGCGCCCGGCAGGAGCCGGAGGCCGATCCCCACGCGGGGCAGGTATATATCAACGACGGATTTAACATGGTATGGATGACGCCCCATGAGGGTATCCCCGCCAGCGGCCTGGCGCAGGAGGACTTCCGCCGGGACACCAACGACGACGGCAGCGACGGCGTTCGCGTCCGCTATCTGGGCGCGGAATACGCCACCCGCTGGGGCGTGGACGTGTCTAACCACCAGGGCACCATCGACTGGGCGGCGCTGAAGCGGCAGGGCATCGACTTTGCCTATCTGCGCCTGGGTCTGCGGGGCTACGGCGAGAAGGGCTCCCTGTACCCGGACCGGTCCTTCGACAGCTATTACAGCGGGGCCAGGGCCGCCGGCATCGAAGTGGGCGTGTATTTCTTCTCCCAGGCCGCCACCGTGCAGGAGGCCGCCCAGGAGGCCCTGTACGCCCTGCAGCTGCTGGATGGCCGCGACCTGGACCTGCCGGTGTACTACGACTGGGAGCCGGTACAGCAGGAGGACTCCCGCACACTGCACAACAACGAATTCCTGCTGACCTCCCAGGCCCGGACTTTCTGCGCCTTGATCGAACAGGGCGGCTATGAGGCCGGGGTGTACATGAACCGCCAGCAGGGCTACTACCGCTATGATCTGCCCTCTATGAGGAACATCGCCCTGTGGATCGCTGATCCCGGCGACTATCCGGACTTCTACTACCGCTTCGATGTGTGGCAGTATGACCACGGCGCACGGCTGGACGGCGTCAACGAGATCGTGGACCTGAACGTGGAGCTCGTGCCGGTAATGTAAGCAAGAGCGCTCCCCCGCCGGGGGAGCGCTCTTTTATTCGAACAGCTTTCCGCAGGCCCAGTTGGTAAAGGGTGCGGCGGCAAACATATTCCAGAAAAACGCCATGGGGAAGTTCTTGATAAGCGTCCCCGCCCAGATGGCGGGCAGCTGCCACACCGGCGCACCGCCTAAGATCATGCTGAAAATAATGGTGGCCGCCAGACTCATGGTGGGGCACATAACGGACACGGTGCCCGCCTGCCGCATCAACCGACAGAAATAGGGGTTATCCCGCTGCGGGTCGCTGACTTTGGCGGCAAAGCGGGCGCCCAGCCGGTTGCCCCACAGCTCCGACACGATGATGACGATGAGCCCCATGAACAGCGCCTCCACCAGCGCCTTGCCCACGATACCGTAGGTCAGGTTGGTAAACCCTCCCGGCTGCAAATGTACCCCCTGCTGGATAGCGTTGTTGTATATCTCCATGCCGACAGCCATGCTGTACGACATGATGATACCGAAAATGATCCCCTGTGTTTTGTTCTTTGGCATTGCAGTTTCCTCCATAAAAATAAAAAGCGCACCGCCCGAGGGCGATACGCTTCGCAGGCACTTCTGTGCGCTACGCGTCTCTATTCTTTTACCACACCCGCCGGGAAATGTCAATGGGTAGGGCACATAACGTTTTTATTATGTTAACCTATCCTCTGTGTCCACGACCTTACCGTACCAGAATTTCTGCACCGGGTCATACAGCACTGCTTACAATCGCCGCAGCCAGACGTTACATCCTCCCCACATAAACCAAAAGACCGGCTTTCGCCGGTCTTTTGGTTTACATAATTTAGTTTTTCTTCCCGTGCTGCGCCTTCATGCGCCGCTCGTGGTTCAGGATGGTCTTGCGGATGCGGAGGTTCTTGGGGGTGACCTCCAGCAGCTCGTCATCCGCCAGGAATTCCAGGCACTGCTCCAGGCTCATCTTCCGGGGCGGCACAAGACGCAGGGCGTCGTCCGAGCCGGCGGCACGGGTGTTGGTCAGCTGTTTCTTCTTGCAGACGTTGACCACGATGTCCTCCTGCTTGGGACTGATGCCCACCACCATGCCCTCGTACACGCCCACGTTGGGGCCGATGAACAGCACGCCGCGCTCCTGCGCGTTGAACAGACCGTAGGTGATGGACTCACCGGTCTCGCTGGCCACCAGAGAGCCGGTATTGCGGCGGATCAGCTCACCTTTATAGGGGGCGTAGCTGTCAAACACGCTGGCCATAATGCCCTCGCCCCGGGTATCCGTCAGGAACTCGTTGCGGTAGCCGAACAGACCGCGGCTGGGCACCAGAAACTCCACCTTCATGCGGCTGCCGATGGGGGTCATTTCCTGCATATCCGCCTTGCGGGCGCCCAGCTTCTCGATGACCGCGCCCACACTCTCGGCGGGCACGTCCACCACCAGGCGCTCGATAGGCTCGCACTTCTTGCCGTCGATTGTCTGGTACAGTACACGGGGGGGCGACACCTGGAACTCGTAGCCCTCGCGGCGCATGGTCTCGATGAGGATGGACAGGCTCATCTCGCCGCGGCCCGCCACGTTGAAGGCGTCCATAACGCCCTCGATCTCGCTGACGCGGAGGGACACGTCCTTCAGCGTCTCGCGGAACAGGCGGTCACGCAGCTGGCGGCTGGTGACGAACTTGCCCTCGCGCCCGGCGAAGGGACTGTCGTTGACGGAGAAGGTCATCTCCACCGTGGGGGCGCTGATCTTCACGAAGGGCAGCGGCTCCACGCAGTCGGGCGCGCAGATGGTATCGCCGATGGTGATATCGCCGATTCCGCTGAGGGCGATGATATTGCCCGCCGTCGCTTCGGTGATGGGCACCTTGCCCAGACCGGCGAACTCGTACATACTGACCGCCTTGGCCTTCTTGGCCGGGGCGTCGGGATCGTGGTAGTTGCACACGGCGATCTCCTGGTTCTGCTTCAGCACGCCGCGCTCGATACGGCCGATGGCGATACGGCCCACGAACTCGTTATAGTCGATGGAGCTGACCAGCATCTGGAAGGGCTGGTCCAGGTCGGCCTCCGGCGCGGGGATGTAGTCCAGAATGGTATCGAACAGCGGCTTCAGGTCCGTGCCCACCACGTCGGGGGAATAGCTGGCGGTACCGTTGCGGGCGGAGCAGAACAGCATAGGGCTGTCCAACTGCTCGTCGGTGGCGTCCAGGTCCAGCAACAGCTCCAGCACCTCGTCGATGACCTCGTGGATACGCTGGTCGGGACGGTCGATCTTGTTGATAACCACAATAACACGATGGCCCAGCTCCAGCGCGCGGCTGAGCACGAAACGGGTCTGGGGCATAGGGCCCTCGGCGGCGTCCACCAGCAGGATGACGCCGTTGACCATCTTCAGGATACGCTCCACCTCGCCGCCGAAGTCGGCGTGGCCCGGGGTATCCACGATGTTGATCTTGGTGTCGCCGTACTGGATGGCGGTGTTCTTGGCCAGAATGGTGATGCCGCGCTCACGCTCCAGGTCGTTGGAGTCCATGACGCGCTCCACCGTCTCCTGGTTCTCGCGGTACACGCCGCCCTGCTTGAGCATCTGGTCCACCAGCGTGGTCTTGCCGTGGTCGACGTGGGCGATAATGGCCACGTTTCTCAGTTTTTCGTTCTGCAAAGGTAAAAACCCCTTTCTCTCGGGTAAATTCACTAACCTTTGTATTATATGCCTGCAAAGGACCGATTGCAAGCCCTTTCGTCAACTTTTTCGCCGCGGCGCCGTTGACAAATGCCGCCGCCTACGGTACAATACCAGTTGCACACGCCTCCGTAGCTCAGTTGTATAGAGCGACCGCCTCCTAAGCGGCAGATTGTTCGATTCCTTCGAGCAGTAAAAATTGCATAAAACTTATAAATGTCTCAGTAGCTCAGCTGGATAGAGCACACGCCTCCTAAGCGTGGGGTCGGAGGTTCAAATCCTCTCTGGGACGCCAGAAAGCACCGCTGCAAGCCTTTTTCGGGGTTTGCAGCGTTTTTTTGTTCCTCCTTCTCCCGGTAATTTCGCTTCCGTTATGCAAAAGAGGGCTTATCCCCTTTATTTATCTTCGCTTCGGTTACGGTGCAGGCTTGCCTTCAGTGCCGTGACAGTATCCGTGATGATTTTTACTTCATCCTCGTTACAATCTGCGACCAGATCAGAAAGCCAACTGTTCAGGACAGGCCGCGCACTGCGCATTTCCATGCACAGCACCTCGGCGGGATCACAGTCCAGAATATTCATCATTTGCACAAGCAGCTTTGTGCTGGGAATCGTCATGCCGGTTTCAATATGGCTGATATGTGTAGACCCCACATCAGTCATCGCAGCCAGCTGCTCCTGCGTCATGTTTTTCCGTATGCGCGCTTCCTTGAGCCGTGCGCCTATAAATGCGTAGTCTATCATACAAACAAGTCTCCTGCAGATGAAGTGTTCTTAACTTGTATTGTATGTGCATTTTGCTCATGTTTTAATATCCTGAATGTGCAACCGCCCATATACTTATAGTCGCAGGGAAATTTATGCCGTTTTTTGGTGTATCAGAGTATTATTTGCTTAATTAAGCCAAATTTTTTCGTTGAAGGGTCAACAAATCTCAAAAAACCGGTTCGCAGCACACTTATAGCGCACACGCCGACAAAAGCGAACCATCCTACCACGCCGCACGCTTCCCTGTTTTCTTCATCGCTGCCCCAGCTGCTCCGTCACGGCAAAGTGGTTTTTCTCATACCGGATCAGCCCGTCCCGCTGCATGAGGGACAGCTCGTTGCTCAGCGCGCTGCGCTCCACGTTCAGGTAGTCCGCCAGCTGCTGGCGGTTGTAGGGTATGTCGAATTCATAGCTGCCGGTGCGCTTGATGCATTCCGAGAAATAGGACAGCAGCCGCTTGCGGATGGACTTGGGCGAGGTGTGCAGCACCCGGCGGGAGAGCTGCAAATTCTTCCCGGCGGAGAGTGTCAGCAGGTTTCGCAGCAGCCGGAGATGGCGGGGACACACCTTGGCACAGGGCTCCAGCACCTGTCCGATGTGCAGCAGCAGCACCTCCGTGTCCTCGGCGGCGGTGACGTTGACCATGAGAGGCTCACCCGGCGCGCAGGCATATGCCTCCGCAAAGATGCCGCCTGCGCCCACGCTGCTGAGAACGCTGTTGTTGCCCCACACGTCCCCCATCTCGATGATGACCCGGCCGGACAGCACCACACCCAGCTGCTCCGTAGGCGTCCCCTCCGGCAGGATGACCGCGCCCTTTTTATAGCTGCGCTCTGCGGCGCGCAGGCAGCGCAGCATTTCCTCGATGTCCGGCACCGTCATACCGCGAAATAGCGGGGTGTTCCCCAGATTGATCCGCATATTTTTCTCCTTTTCGTTGGCGTGCCAACAGACTTTCATAAATTATGATAGTAAAATGAAGCCACAAAGTCAAGAAGAACCGCAAGGAGGACAAAAATATGGTACGGAGAATCATTGAGATCGACAGGGACAAGTGCAACGGCTGCGGTGCCTGCGCCGAGGCGTGTCACGAGGGTGCCATCGCCATGGTGGACGGCAAGGCGCAGCTGATGCGGGACGATTACTGCGACGGGTTGGGGGACTGCCTGCCCACCTGTCCTACCGGAGCCATCACCTTTGTGGAGCGGGAGGCCGCCGCCTACGATGAGAAAGCCGTCATAGAGAACAAGCAGCGGAAAATGCGGGAGCAGGGCATGACGCTGCCCTGCGGCTGCCCCGGCAGCCAGTCCCGGAACATTCAGCGGCAAGATGCACCCACCCCGGAAGCACCCCGCGCTGAACAGGCGAGCCGTCTGTCTCAGTGGCCGGTGCAGATCAAGCTGGTGCCGGTGAACGCGCCCTATTTCGACGGGGCGCGGCTGCTCATCGCCGCCGACTGCACCGCCTACGCCTACGCCGCCTTCCATGAGCGGTTCATCAAGGGACACATCACGCTGGTGGGCTGTCCCAAGCTGGACAGCGTGGACTATGCCGAAAAGCTGACGGAGATCATCCGGGAGAACGACATCAAGAGCGTCACCGTCGTGCGGATGGAGGTACCCTGCTGCGGCGGGCTGGAACTGGCGGCGAAAAAGGCACTCCAGCAGAGCGGGAAGTTCATCCCGTGGCAGGTGGTCACCGTCACGGTGGACGGCCGGCTGGTGGAGGAGTAAAACACAGGAGAACACGAAAGGAGAAGTATTATGAAATACGTTTGCACCGTTTGCGGTTGGGAGTACGACGAGAGCGCAGGGTATCCCGAGGGCGGCATCGCGCCGGGAACGCCCTGGAGCGAGGTACCGGAGGATTTTGAATGCCCCCTGTGCGGCGTGGGTAAGGACAGCTTCGAGGAGGCGTGAGCTTTCTGAGAGGCAGGAGCCAAGCGACAAGCGATAAAGACCGAAAACAGCTGCGCGGCTGCGGGGAGAACGCTCTTCGCAGCCGCGCGGCTTTTGGGCTTGGTTCTTTTTCGCAGAGGCTTTCTTCTTGCTGCCCCTGCTTTTTTCCATAATCGCTTTATTTTCAGCGAATTTAAGATATATTTCCATTAAATTTCCGTTCTTAACAAAGATTTTAACCCATTCACTTTATTATGGTAATAGAATGCAGCGTGTCTGTCCCACCAATGCCGCCCTCTTCCGCTGCGGCCGTGGAGACAGTAAGAATAAACAGTCCTTGCGGCAGAAACACCGCAGAAGAACGACGACAAAGATCAAGGAGGAACGAACATGAACACGAAAAAACTAATGACATTGCTGTTGGCAGTCGTGATGGTGCTCTCTCTGGCCGCCTGCGGCGCAAAGGGCGGCGATCACATGGACGGCATGGACAACGAGCCGAAGAACGCCGAGGAGGCGACCGCCATGCACAAGGAACTGACAGCGCAGGAGGCTGCTATTCTGGCAGAGAACACAGCACTTTGGGAAAAGGTCTTTATGGCAGCGGACAAGGGTAAGATCATGATGGAGGACGGCAAAAACTACGGCGACTTCCTGCTGGAAACCATCGACGCCGCCAAGGATCAGTTTTCGGCAGACGAGCTGAAGCTGCTTCAGGGCGAGGCGGAGAAGATTCGCGACATCGGAAACAAGCTGGCCGCACTGGAGGAAAAGTATCCCGAGATCGTGCAAAAATCTCTGGACAGCGATATGAATATGCCGACGGACAAGGATATGGACATGATGCCCGACAGCGGCAGTACGGACAATAAAACCGACAGCGGAAACACAGGCAATAAGACCGATAGCGGCAGCACGGGCAGCAAGACGGATGACAGCAGCCTGCCGAAGTTCCCCGCCTTTGAGGGGAAGGATCTGGACGGGAATACGGTAAAGAGCAGCGATCTGTTCTCCGGCAAGGCCGTCACCGTGGTGAATTTCTGGTTCACCACCTGCGGTCCCTGTGTGGGAGAGTTGGGCGATCTGGACGCGCTGAATAAGGAACTTTCCGGTAAGGGCGGTGCGCTGATCGGCATCAACGCCTTTACGCTGGACGGCAACGAGGCGGCTATCTCTGACGCCAAGGATGTGCTGACTCAGAGCGGTGCCACCTACCAGAACGTGTACTTCGATTCCGGCAGCGAGGCGGGCAAGTTCGTGGAGAGCATCTACGCCTATCCCACCACCTATGTGGTCAACCGCAGCGGCCGCATCGTGGGTGATCCCATCGTCGGCGCTGTCACCGGCAAGGCGCAGGCCGAGGCGCTGCAAGCCCAGATCGACAAGGCACTGGCTGCCGATATGGGCTGATCCAATATCTTCAAAGGGAGGCTATTATGAAGAAAAAGAACTGTAAGCTGACGAGCATTCTGCGCGTCATTGCCCTGCCCCTGGTGGGTAGTGCCGGAGGGTGGCTGTACTACCGCTATGTGGGCTGCGCCGCCGGCACCTGTGCCGTTACATCCAGCCCGTGGCTCTCCACCGGCTTCGGCTGCGTCCTTGGGTCGCTGCTATATACCGTCCTGCGGCCCGGCCGCGGCAAAGGGCAGGACGGCGGCGGGGCGGAGTGACCCTTGCTCCCCCTGAAAGGAGGAAACGCCATGTATCGAAGCGTATTGGCTCTTCTTTTCGCCTCGGTACTGCTGCTCAGCGGCTGCGCCGCAGAACGGCAGCATATACCGCGGGAAAAGGACACGCAGGGAACGGACATGGCCGGACAGCCCTCGGATATGTCCGGCGAGGAGGGTATGTATATGGACACCACGGAAAATGTCATCTATCTGGCAGGCGGCTGCTTCTGGGGCATGGAGCAGCTCATGCAATCCATCCCCGGCGTCATCGACGCCCAGAGCGGCTACGCCAACGGCACCTGCGAGGCGGACGCCACCTACCAGACCGTCTGCAAGGGCGACACCGGCTTTCGGGAGACCGTTCGGGTGGAGTATGACCCTGAGCAGGCGAGCCTGGATGCCCTGCTGCTGGCTTACTTCTATGTGATCGACCCCACGGTGCAGAACCGGCAGGGCAGCGACCGTGGCAGCCAGTATCAGACCGGCGTGTACTACACCAACGACAAAGCCAGGGAAACGGTGGAGCGCATCGCGGACATCGAGCGGGGCCGCAGCGAGAAATTCTTTGTGGAGATCGGTCCGCTCAAAAACTTCTATCCCGCCGAGGAATATCACCAAAACTACCTGGAAAAGAACCCCAACGGCTACTGCCACATCCCCCGGGCGGAGATGGAGCTGTTCTCCAGGCTTCGCATCGATCCGGGCGACTACCGGAAGCCCGCGGCGGAGACCATCCGGGACACGCTGACGGCGGAGCAGTACCGCGTCACACAGGAGAGCGGCACGGAGCGCGCCTTTACCGGAGAGCTCTGGGACAAGTTTGAAAAGGGCATCTATGTGGACATCGTCCCCGGCGAGCCGCTCTTTTCCTCCACGGATAAGTACGAGAGCGGCTGCGGCTGGCCCGCCTTTACAAAGCCCATCGAGAGTCCTGCTGTGGTGGAACGGGAGGACTTGAGCCACGGCATGCGCCGCACAGAGGTGCGCAGCCGCGCCGGCGACTCCCATCTGGGTCATGTGTTCACCGGCGATCCGGAGTCGCCCAACGGCGTGCGCTACTGTATCAACAGCGCCGCCCTCCGCTTCGTGCCTTACGCGAGGATGGAGTCCGAGGGCTACGGATACCTCCTGAATTTGTTTGAGGGATAGGCCGGGCACGGATATGTTGACGCAGCAGAAAAGAAAGCCCCCGCTCGACTGAGCAGGCCACACAAACCGATTGACCCTCCGCATGCTTCAGTACATACGGAGGGTCAGCTGCTGTTCGTAATGAAATCCTTTTGCTCTGAAGGAGCTTTTTCGGTTTGATAAGTGGGAAATCTTTTTGCGTTTTTCTACCGCTTTTTCACCTGGCTTTTGCCGCTGCCTTTTCGCCGCCGAAAACAGAGCGCGGATCATTCCGCTCCGCCGCAGCCCATTTCAGCGGAGCAGACACTATCCGCGCTGACGGCTGATTTGCGACGAATTTGCATATTGACATCAGGGCGGCGTCATGTTATGCTAAATTGCAAATGAATTGCAAATTGGAGGCGTGGTGACTTGTCCAGTTACAGCACGCGGCAGAGGAAAGCTCTGCTTGCCTATTTGAGCCGGCACCCGGATGAGCTGCTGTCCGCACGGCAAATTGCGGACGCGCTGGCGGATGAAAAAATCAGCCTCAGCGCTGTGTATCGAAACCTTGCGCAGTTAGAGGCGGAAGAAAAAGTGCGGCGCAGCAGCAAGAGCGGCACGCGGGAGGTCTACTATCAGTACCTTGACGCCGAGAGCTGCAAGGGTGCGCTGCACATGAGCTGTGTAAAATGCGGCAGGACCTTTCACATGGCAAGCGGCAACGCCGTCCTGTTTGCAAAGCACCTGGCGCAGAACGAGCAATTCACGCTGGACGCCGCCGACACGGTTCTCTATGGCACCTGCGCGGATTGCCGGGAAGAATAATATTTGGAAGGAGGACAGGCTATGACAAAGAAATCTCGTTTGATCACAGGCTTGCTGGCAGCCGTGCTGGCGGCTGTCATGCTGTCCTCCGCTATCTATATTGCGGTCGAAGCCAACCACAACTGCTCCGGCGAGGACTGCGCCATCTGCCACCAGCTGCAGGTCTGTGAAAATCTGCTCAAGAGCATTGGACTTGCCGGTGCTGCCGCGGTTTTCGCCGCGGCGGTCGGGTATGCCCCGTGCAGAGTCATTCCCTCCTGCGTGGAGCTTGTCCGCACGCTTACTCTGGTTTCGCTCAAGGTCAAGCTTTCAGATTAAATAAGAACTATTTACAAGGGTGTAGTCTATCCGTTTTCGGATAGGCTTTCGCGGCGTTGCCGTTACCCTTGTATTTTTGCGCCCATTTTTACGTTCTTATCATAATCTGGAGGTACATATAGCCTATGAAAAAGATAACTGCGCTGCTGCTTGCGCTAATGATGCTGGCCGGCGTCCTTGCCGGCTGCGGAAAGCCGCAGGATGCCGGAAAAGCCGGCAAATTGAAGGTCGTCACGACCATCTTTCCCGCATACGATTGGGTCAGGGCGATCCTGGGCGACAAGGCGGATAACGCCGAGGTCACCATGCTGCTGGATAATGGCGTTGACCTGCACAGCTATCAGCCCACCGCCGATGATATTGTCAGGATCTCCGATTGCGACCTCTTCGTCTATGTGGGCGGCGAGTCCGATGGCTGGGTGGAAAATGCCCTGAAAAACGCCGCCAACAGGAATATGAAGGTCATCAATCTGCTGGAGGTGCTGGGTGATTCCGTGAAAACGGAGGAGACCGTTGAGGGCATGCAGGAGGACGACCACGGTCACGGTCACAGTCACGATGAACAGCTCACGGAGGATGACATCAGGGATCGCTCCCTCTCGGATTTCGCCGGTGCGTGGAAGTCCCTGCACCCCTATCTGCTGAACGGCGACCTGGACAAATTCTGCGAGCACAGGGCGGAGAAAGACGGGGACAGCTCGACCACAAAGGACACCTATTTGGAGAAGTTTAAGGCTTCGTGGCAATGCGACGCCGAGAAGATTTCTATCAACGGGAACACGATCACATTCACTTATGGAGACGGAAAAACCGTTTCCGCCGAATACACCTATGCCGGTTATCAGCCGAAGCTGGATGACGAGGGCAATATCCGCAGCGTCCGTTATCAGTTTGAAACCACCAGTGCCGATGCGCCCAAATATGTGCAGTTCAACGACCACGGTCACGAGCCGGGCGAGGCGGAGCATTTCCATATCTACTTCGGCAACGACGGCTTCGATGCGCTGATGAGTGCCAAGACCAATCCGTTTTTTGTGAAGGACGCGCTTTCCGCAGAGGACATCCTTGACGAGCTGATGGGGCACGACCACGGGGAGGAAAAGGACGAGCACGTCTGGCTGTCCCTGAAGAACGCCCAGACACTCTGCGTGACGCTTGCGGATGCGCTGTGTGCCATCGACCCGGACAACAAGAACACCTATATCGCCAACGCTGCGGCGTATAGGGACAAGCTGGCTGCTCTTGACGCAGACTATAAGGCGGCTGTGGACGGTGCGACCCATAAGACCGTTTTGTTTGGCGACCGTTTCCCGTTCCGTTATCTGGTGGACGATTACGGTCTGCGCTACTACGCCGCCTTTGCGGGCTGCTCCGCCGAGACCGAGGCCAGCTTTGAAACCGTTTCGTTCCTTGCTAAGAAGGTGGATGAGCTGGGACTTCCCTGCGTGCTGACCATCGAGGGCGCACAGCACAGGATCGCGGAAACCATCGTTCAGAACACCGCCGGGAAGAATCAGAAGGTGCTGACCATGGATTCCATGCAGTCCACCACCTCCAAGGGCGTGGCAAACGGCACCACCTACCTTTCCGTTATGGAGAAGAATCTCTCCGTGCTGAAGGAAGCGTTGGGGTAAGGAGGTAGGTCTATGGCTCAGCTCACTTGTCAAAATCTCTGTGCCGGCTACGATGGACGGCCCGTTCTCCAAGACCTCAGCTTTGAGCTCCTTGCAGGCGACTATCTCTGCATCGTAGGGGAAAACGGCTCCGGCAAGAGTACCCTTATGAAAACGATCCTCGGCTTGCAGACACCCATCAGCGGCAGAATTTTGACGGGCGATGGGCTGAGGAAAAACGAGATCGGCTATCTGCCGCAGCAGACAGTGGTACAAAAGGACTTCCCGGCAGCCGTGAGAGAGATCGTTCTCTCCGGATGCCAGGGACGCTGCGGCAGCCGTCCTTTTTATAACAAAAAAGAAAAGAAGCTTGCGGTGGACGCCATGGAGAAAATGCAGATTACACAACTTGCAAGGCGGTGCTATCGCGAGCTGTCCGGCGGGCAGCAGCAGCGGGTGCTGCTGGCCCGCGCGCTGTGCGCCACACAAAAAATGCTGCTTCTGGATGAGCCTGTTTCGGGGCTTGACCCCAAGGTAACGGCTGAAATGTATACGTTCATCGAAAAGCTCAACCGTGAGGACGGCATCACCGTGATCATGATTTCTCACGATGTGGCTGCCGCCGCCCGATACGCCAGCCATATTCTGCATATTGGCGACACCGTTTTCTTTGGGACAAAGGCAGACTATCTCCAAAGCCCGCAGGGGCGGCTGTTTGACGCGAAGAAAGGCGGTGACATCCAATGACTGCTATCTTGGAAAAGCTGGCTCTCTATTGGGCATACCCCTTTGTCCGCTATGCGCTCATTGTCGGTGTGCTGATCGCGCTTTGCTCCTCCCTGCTGGGCGTGACGCTGGTGCTGAAGCGGTTTTCCTTCATCGGTGACGGTCTGTCCCACGTGGCGTTCGGCGCGATGGCGATTGCCGCCGTGCTGCAGATCACCAACAAAATGCCCCTTGTAATGGTCATTACCATCCTCAGTGCCGTGCTGCTTCTGCACACCGGGCAGAACACGAAAATCAAGGGCGACGCCGCCATCGCCATGATCTCTGTCGGTTCTTTGGCAATCGGATACCTATTGATGAATATTTTTTCAACTTCATCCAACCTTTCGGGCGATGTGTGCAGCACGCTGTTCGGCTCCACCTCCATTCTGACGCTGTCCCCCGCAGAGGTATGGCTGTGCGTGGGAATGTCGGTGCTGGTCGTGGCGGTGTTCATCCTGTTTTACAATAAGATCTTCGCCGTGACCTTTGACGAGAGCTTTGCAAGGGCGGCCGGCACGAAGGCGGGACTTTACAACCTGCTGATCGCCGTCGTCGTTGCGGTCATCATCGTGCTGGCGATGAACCTTGTGGGTTCCCTGCTGATCTCCGCACTGGTGATCTTCCCGGCACTGTCCGCCATGCGGATGTTCAAGAGCTTTCGCAGCGTGACCATCTGCGCGGCAGTCCTTTCGGTTTTCTGTGCACTACTTGGCATTCTGGCGTCCATTCTCGCCGGTACGCCGGTAGGCTCCACCATCGTCGCCGTTCAGATCGGCGCTTTCGGTCTGTCGTGGCTGGCAGGCACGGTATTGGGAGGTGTTCGCAGATGAAAAAACTATTTTGCCTGCTGTTGGCAGCCCTGCTGCTCTGCCCTCTCGCCGCCTGCGGCCGTGAGGACACCGCAAAAAAGCCCCCTGCGGAAGATGCAGAAGGCACCGCCGCGGTCGACATTGACCTGACCGCACTCAGCGGCATCATGGTCTATTCCGAGGTCAACAGCATGATCTCCTTCCCGGATAACTACATCGGAAAAACTGTCAAAATGCAGGGGCAGTTCACCATATACCAGGCCACCGACGAAAACGGTGCTTTTATCCCGGACAAAATGTTCTTTGCCTGCATGATTGCCGATGCCACCGCCTGCTGCGCACAGGGGCTGGAGTTTGCCCTCGCCGGAAAGCCCGTCTATCCCGATGAGTATCCGGAGCTGGGGGCAGAGATCACCGTGGTGGGTACGTTTGAATGGTACGAGGAGGACGGCTGCCGGTACTACCGGCTGGGTAACGCATCGTTTGTGAACTGAGGCAGCGTGGGCTGTATCAACCGGAAATTCCGTGCCGCGCTTCGATTACGATAGTATAAGCAGCAACAACACCGGTGCGGCAAGCAACGCAAAGTAACATTCGTGCATTTGACCCGCTTTGGCTCAATGGCAAAAGGTGTTCACTGTACCTCGCTGGGCTTTGTACCGACCTCCACAACGTTATCGCAGCAGCTCTCGATCAGTTCCCTGTCGTGGGTGATCACGAGAATGGTTCTGCCGTTCCGTGCTTCGCTTCTCAGCCTTTCCGCGATCAGGCGCATATTCTGCCCGTCAAGGCCGCTGGTGGGCTCATCGAGTATCAATATCCTGCGGCCGGAAAAGATGGCGCAGGCAATGGCAAGCCGCTGCTTCTGCCCACCGGACAGGGCGGACGGGTGCGCAGCCCTGTATTCGTAAAGGCCAAATTCCTTCAGCAAGTGTCTGGCACGGTCTTTGTTTTCTTCTGTCAATTCGGTATTCAGCAGCAGCTCCTCCGCCACGCTTGCCGTAAAAAACTGCGTTGACGTGTCATTGCCGCAGTAATAGATCTCCCTGCGCCGGACGGCCGCTCTTGCCTTTTTTCCATCTATCAGGATATGTCCCCTTGTCTGCCTTGCCAGCCCGCAGAGGATCTGCGCAAGGGTGGTTTTCCCCGCGCCGTTTTGCCCCGTTATGGCGGTCACGCTGCCCTCTGGAACGGACAGCGAAATATCCTCAAAAATAACTTCTTTGCGTATTCTTTTCGAGAGCCCTGCTGTCTTCAAGACGGCAGGGCTTTCGTCCAATACGGAGGGAGCGGGAAGGCTCTTTCCCTCGTGCGGAGAGCGCAGACCCATGCCTAAGATGTCTGCTTCTGGCAGAAGGAGCAAATCCTCCGGTGTATACTCGGCCGCTATTCTGCCGTCCCGCAGATACAAAAAGCGGTCTGCGATCCCCATCAGCCAGTCGATCCGATGCTCCGCGATGAGCAGGGTAAAGCCCTGTGCCTTGAGCTGCCGAAGGGTCTGCGCAAGCTGCCGCGTCCCGGCGGCATCGAGGTTGGCCGTCGGCTCGTCGCACACAAAGACCTTTGGCTTCATGGCATATACGGACGCAATGGCCGCCCGCTGCTTTTCTCCGCTTGAGAGGATGTCAACTGCCCTGTCTTTCAAATGGGACAGCTGCAACGCCTCTATGGCGGCGTCCGTTCTCTCCCGTATCTCCCTGGCGGACAGGCCGTAATTCTCGCAGGGAAAGGCGACCTCTCCGGCAAGCTCGGAGGAAAAGAACTGGCTTTTGGGGTCCTGAAAAACGCTTCCCACCAAACGCCCGATCTCCCATGTGGAAAGCCTTGATATGTCCTTGCCGTCTATCCTCACGCTTCCGCTGAAGGCTCCGGGGTAATAGGACGGCGCAAGCCCGTTGACAAGCCTTGTCACGGTGGTCTTGCCGCAGCCGGAAAGCCCCGTCAGCACGACGCATTCGCCGCTTTTTACCGAAAGGGAAATGTCCTGCACGCCTCTGTCTGAGTTTTCGTATTGAAAAGAAGCGCGTGTAAGCTCGATCATGCCATGCTCCTTTCCAAAACCAAATAGGAAACCGTGACTATCGCACATGCGGCTGCCGCGATGTGATCCCGCGCCCCGATCCTTTTCTCATAATAGCTGCCGCGCACGCCCGGACGCTCCGCGCCCCTCGCGACGGCGGAAACGGAAAGCTGATCGGCAAGCTGCAACACCCGAAGAAGAAACGGAACCAGCACATACTCCATGCTCTGCACGGGATGCGCGAGCAGCTGCCCCGCCGCGGTAAGACCTCGGTTTTTCATGGACCTGCCTACGCCTTTCAGCTCCGTCCGCATGGTGGGGAAGAAGCGAAAGACCACAAGAAGCCCGAGAATGAACGGGGTGGGCATACGGAGGCGGGATAAGAACGCGGAGAGCATCCCCGGCGGCGTGGTGATCAAATCCCATGACACCAGAAAGATCGGCGACAGATTCCAGAACATCAGAACATAAAACTCCGAAAAGACCGGCATGCGCAGCCCGTGGAAGCGGATGCCGTACAGCAGCAGCGCCAGCAGCAGATAAAAGCAGCCATAGGACGCGGCAAGGCGGAAATTTCTCTGTAAGACGAGATAAAGAAGCGCGCCGCCGGTCAGGATGCAGGTGAGCAGCACATTCCCGCCGATGGTTACTCCGGCAAAGACGCACAGCAGCGCCCACAGCTTGACCGGCACCGCAAAGGATGCGTCCGCTCTCATAGAACGCCGGCCTTCTTAAAATGCCTGCGGATCAGCCGACTGCCCACCATGCAGCCTAAGAAGCCCATCAGCGTCGTAAACAGCAGAATAAAGGCCAGCCAGCCGGGAGAGGTGTAGTAACGCACATAGGAATCGATATAGCTCTGCTCCATGCCGCTTGCCAGCGCAAAATCGTAGTAGGTGTCCCAGAAGAACCAGATGGGCAGCAGATTGACCCCATTGTACAGCAGGCTTGCCGCCGTCCAGGCGGCGGTCAGCCGTTTCGGTTTTTGGCAGGAGCCTTCCTTCCAGAGAATCGCCTCGCAGAGGATTCCCACGAGAACATAATAAGGAAGCAAGAACCAGTTGCCCATTAGCAGGAAAATCACGCCGAGGATCGTCATATAGATCAGCGTCACAAAACGCTTTCCGATCCGGCTGACCATGAGCATATAGACCGGCGCGCAGAGGAACATGGTGATCCCCACGGACAGCACCATGCTGACAAAGTCGTTGGCCATGCAGACCATGTTGACGACGAGCTGGATCACGATCAGTACTGCGGAGAGCAGCACCGTGGCGATCACATCCCTGACAGACCATTTATTTGTTTCTTTCATAAACGCCTCCTTGTTTTCGATACTTCGTTTTCCAATATTGCACTTGGGATTCTGTTTCCTTCGGGGTTTTCTACGCCGTCCACTCCACGCTCTCGCTCTGGAGCTGCGCCATGTGGCGGAACAGGCCGTTCTTTTTCAGCAGCTCTGCCGGAGAACCCATCTCAACCACGCGGCCGCCGGAGAGCAGGACGATCTGGTCGGCGTTCATGACGGTACGCATGCGGTGCGCGATGATGAGCACCGTCTTATCCTTGATCAATCCGGACAGCGCCGCCTGCACCGCCGTCTCGTTTTCCACGTCCAGCGAGGCCGTGGCCTCGTCCAGCAAAATCACCGGCGCGTCCTTCAAGATGGCGCGGGCAATGGAAATGCGCTGCCGCTCGCCGCCAGAGAGACGGGCGCCGTTTTCCCCAATCAGGGTATGGTAGCCGTCCGGCAGCCTGGATACAAAGGCGTCGCACTGCGCCGCCTTTGCCGCCGCCTGCACCTCCTCGTCGGTGGCGTCCCGCTTGCCGAGGCGGATGTTTTCCATTACGGTATCGGCAAACAGCACCACATCCTGAAATACGATGGCGTAGTTTTTCAAAAGTGCCTCGCCGTCCACCGTGGACACGTCCACGCCGCCCAGCCGCACCGTTCCCTCCGCCGGGTCCCAGAAGCGGGCCGCCAGCTTGGCTGCCGTGGACTTGCCGCCGCCGGAGGGACCCACCAGCGCCGTCACCTGCCCCTGCTTCGCTGTAAAGGAAACGTCTCTTAGCACGTCCTCTTTTTCCCGGTAGGCAAAGGTCACATGCTCAAAGCGGATGTCGTAGCCATCGGGATCATATTCGGTCATGCCGGTCATGCGCTTTTCGTTCTCGATCTCCTGCATGCGCTCGATGCGCACCTCGCAGGCGAAAACCGCGGCCATGTTGGCAAACATGGAGCCGATGGGGTCATATACCCGGGTGGCTGCGATAAGAAACATCAGAAACGGGATCAGCGCCAGGTCGCCGCGGCTCATCAGCGTTACCCCCGTGAGGACGGTGGTGGCGATGCCCAGCTTTAGGAAGGACTGTGCCGCCGTGACTACGGAGCCTGTGAACAGCTCGCCCCGGATGGTGTCCTGCTCCGCCTCGTCCAGCCTGCGGTTCAGGTCGGCGATATACCGCGCCTTCTGGTTGCACGCCTTGATCTCCGGCGCGCACTCCAGCACCTCCTGCATGGCGTCGGTGGCCGCGCGGCGGGTGACGAGGCCCTTCTTTATATGCCGCTTTTCCATGCGCCGGGAGAGATAGACCATCAGCAGCGACGCGGGCACCACCCACAAAAGAGCCAGTGCCATCCGCCAGTCGTAAAGCAGCATGCCTGCGGAAATCAGCGCCGTGGAGATGAGCGCGCCGTGCATGGCGGGGTAAAAGTGGGAGAAGGCCTTTTCCAGCGTCTCCGTATCCCCCATGATGGTGGTGGTCAGGTCGGTCAGGTCACGGTTTCCAAAGAAGGACAGCGGAAGCTGGCGCAGCACCTCTGCCAGCCGGATGCGGCGGTTGGCACTCTCCCGGTAGGTGGCTTCGTATAGGGCCTTGTACTGGATCAGAAAGGTCACAAAGAGCGCGGCGAGGGCAAGGACGCCCGCGACCAGAAAGCGCGTAAGCCCCGCCCCTGGGTCGGTGCCGTTTGTCAGCGCCTCGACAATGCCGGAGAGTGCCGTGGCCAGCACGCCCACGGGCAGCATTTTGCTGATGTTGACCAGTACGGACCAGAACACGGCGGCCACATAGTCTTTTGCGCCCTTCTCCGTCATGGCGTATTTTTTGCGGATGCGTTCGATCATGCGGCACCTCCCACCTTCCACTGCGCGGCCTTTTGGTACTCCTCCCACATAGCGGCGTATACGCCGCCCTTTTCAAGGAGCTCGTCGTGCTTTCCTTCCTCGGCGATCTCGCCGTCCCGGATGACGAGGATGCGATCCATGTTCCGCACCGTGGACAGGCGGTGGGCGATCATCAACACGGTCTTGCCCTTCATTAGCGCCTCGAAGGCCTTTTGTATCTTCGCCTCGTTCTCCGGGTCTGCAAAGGAGCTTGCCTCATCCAGCACCACGATGGGCGCGTCCTTCAAAATCGCCCGGGCCAGCGCGATGCGCTGCATCTCGCCGCCGGAGAGGTACACGCCCTTGGCGCCGATCACGGCGTCCAGCCCGCCCGGCGTCTTTTCCAGAATATCGCCGCACTGAGCAAGCTGCGCCGCGTGTAATATCTCCGCCTCGGTGGCGTCCGGCCGCGCGGCGCGGATGTTGTCGCGGATGCTCTTTTTAAAGAGCCGCACCTCCTGAAAGACAAAGGATATCTGCTCCATCAGCTCCGCGGTGGGGATGCTGTGCACATCCCGTCCGCCCAGAAGCACCGCCCCTGCCTGCACATCGAAAAAGCGCGGGATCAGCCGGGCGATGGTGGTCTTGCCGCCGCCGGAGGGGCCCACCAGTGCCCACGCCTCCCCCTGCGGCAGGTGGAAGCTCACATTTGTCAGCGCGGGTCTCTCTGCGCCGTCATAGGAAAAGGTGACGTTTTCAAAGGAAATGCTGCTGTCCGCGGGCTTGTTTCCGCTGTCCGCCGCAGGCTCGGGAAGGGGCGACTCTCTCAATATGGCCTCCAGCTTGTTCACTGCCTCGGCGGCCTCCATCTGTGCGTTGACCGCGTACATCAGCCGCTCCATCATAAAGGCCAGCTGGGGCGCGAAGAAGATGTAAAACACCAGATCGGCCAGCACCGCCCAGCCGTCTGCCGCACCGCCGATGAGAAGCATCCCTAATGGCATAAGGAGCAGGAACATGGCGTTCAGCACCACTGTAAGCAGGGTGTAGGGCATACGGCACATCATGGCGTAGCCGCTGGCAAGGTCGCGGTAGCTGAGGATGGCGGCATGAAAGCTCTTGAAGGAGTAAACCGTCTGCTGGAATACCTTGACCACCGGGATACCCCGGACATACTCTGTGGCCTCGGCGGAAATGCGCTCTCCTGCCCGCTGGTATTCCTCAAAGAACTTCATGCCCGTCCCGGTCATCATACTCATCAGGCAGACAAGCCCGATGACCATGGGGATCAGGCAGGCAAGCCCCATGCGCCAGTCAAAGACGAAGAGCAGCCCCACCGCCAGTATCGGCGTTACGATCCCGCCCACCGCGTCGGGGATAGTGTGGGCAAGGAGCGTTTCTGTCAGCGCCGCGTTGTCGTCGATCTGCTTGCGCAGCCGCCCCGTGAGGTTGGCGTTAAAGTACCCCAGCGGCAGGTCAATGAGATGGGCGACCGCCGCCTTTCGCATATTCGTCGCCACCCGGAAGGCTGCAAGATGCGTGCACATGAGGCCGGCGAAATAGATCGCTGCGCTCAGAAGCGCTGCCGCCAGCGCGTACCAGCCGTAGCGGGCAAGCCCTGCCGAAACGCCGCCTCCCGGCGTCAAAATGCCTCTGGCCGCGTACCAGACAAAGACGAACGGGAAAATGCCGACCGCCGCCGAAACGCCGGACAGCCCGCAGCCCAATACGGACAGCCACTTATGCCCTCCGGCGTATTCCAGCAGCCTGCCCAGCACCGGCGACTGCTTTTCCTTTTTCTGTTTGCTCATATTCCGTGGTCCTTTCTTAAAATATATGGATTTGTTGGAGGATGCGCCGCGTCAGTTAGAGGCAACTAACCGACAGTTATTTTTTTAAGGCTCATTCGAGCCTTAAAAGTCCGCTCCAGCCGGAGTGGAAAAAGATAGCCAGTTCATCAACGTATTTCATGGCTTCCTCTCTCGGCATATCGTGGACGATGGTTTCACACACCGCCGTAAAGTAAGCTCTTGTGATCATGTGATGAAGCTGACGGGTCATGCTCCCGGAGAGCATACCGTTTTTTCTGAGGAGGGCGTAGTATTCTTCGGATCGATCGACCTCCAGCTCCACCAGCACCTCGATGAAATCCGCATAGCCCGTTCCCTCCGCCCGGCAGAGGATCAGCTTGAATTCGTCGAAATGGTCGTACATGAACGCGACAAGCTCGTGCAGGTGTTGGGTGGAAAGCTCCAGACTGTCTTTTGCTCTCCCTTCCGGGACGAGGTCAAAATAATCATCCTGTGCCGCCTTGAAGCGGGTGAGCAGCTCGCTTGCGGTCTCGCCCACAAGGTCTTCAAACAGCGCGGTCTTATCCGGGTAGTAGCCGTAGAATGCACCCTTCGTGAAGCCTGCCTCCGCGACGATTTTATTCAGAGATGCGTCCTTAAATCCTTTTTCCAGGAATTCTTTTTTTCCAACTTCGAGGATCTTCTTTTGGGTTTCCGCACGTTCCATTGCCATCCTCCAAATATACCGCCAGTATATACTACTGGTATATTATAACCGAGCATATTGGGTTTGTCAATGGGAGTGACACATTTTATACTAAACACATATACCTTTGCTTGGAGGATTCGCGATATTCTTTTGCGCATAGAAGGGAGTTCATACAGCCATATATGGAATCTCCAGCGAAATGCCTGCGGCACTTCGCTGGAAAAGCACTTAAAACAGCAGCTATGGCTGATTTTTTGACTTGCCCTTCATCTCACCCATTCTATCACCGCAAAATACCCTTTGCAACGCAAATGGTTCATCGGAGTGCCGCCTGCGCGAGGCAATCTCTGACCGCTTCACGAATGGCATCGCTGGTAAATGTTGCAGATGAAACGGCATCCACATCCCAGGTCTGCGCCTCCACGATTTGGGAAGGGATCTCATCTATTGCGCGGTCTGAGATCTTTACTGTTTCGCTGTGAGATAGGACATGTACAGACAATATGCTGCTCCCGTCAAACTCTACCTCTACGGTAAGCGCGCAGGGATTTCAATGTAGAACACCAGGCATCCCTGCTTTTCCTGCGAATTTTCCGTTTGCCCAATGTCATCCGTGTGCCGAGAGGGAATGCCTCAGTGCTTTCAGCAAAAGGACCAGCCGATTCAAACATGTTTTCTTATTCCGCTTTACGGCTACTCAACACAGTGCCTCTCTGTTCACCTGTCTTGGATGCTTGAGCATATTCTTTTTCAATACTCGCCATACAGCGCAAGGCAGGAACACCGCAAGAGGTGTCCCTGCCTTTTCGGATAGGCTGTTTGGCAAATGCAAACCGCGCAAGCTGCCGCTGAAGCAATCGTCAGCGGCGTGCATCATTTCTCACTCCACCAACGCCTTGCCCAAGGCGCGGCAGGCTTCAAGTGCCGCGTCGTCGGGCATCTCCGTGCAGATCACACTCTCGCAAACGAGGTTCACCCCTGCGCTGTCGCAGTCACTCTCCCAAGTGCGCATCCACTCGCCATCGCCCCAGCCGTAGGAGCCGAACAGTGCCACACGCTTCCCGCCGAGGCTGCGCTTGCAGGCATCGAACATGGGCTGGAACTCCATTTCCTCCAGCACCTCGCTGCCCATGGCGGGGCAGCCGAAGGCAATGGCACCGTAGGCGTTCAGATCGCCGGGCTGTACCTGATCCGGTGTGAGCAGCGCAGCCTCTGCGCCCGCGGCGGTCATGCCCTCGGCAACGGCCTGCGCCATCGCCTCCGTATTGCCTGTGCCGCTCCAATAAACAACAGCAGTTTTCATTTTCGTAAATTCCTTTCTTTTTGTGATGTTATATGATCAAACTGCAACGGCAAGCTGCTCCAGCTTCGAGCCGCTTTGCCAGAGTGCGCAGTAGATCTCCGTGCATTTTTGTATTTTGCGAGCAGCGAACGCGCCTTTTCCTCGTTGCCGTAGACCTTCCAGAGCCCCGCGCACTTAAAATCGTTCGCGCGGTGGGCGATGAAGCCCTTCACGTCCTCCGGCGGGTAGCTGAGAAACAGCCCCACCTCGTGCGGAAACTCTCCGCTCTCGCCTCCTTTGAACGTTTATTGGTTAGCATACTCTAACCATATAGCCCTTGAGAAGCCGCCCGAAGGCGGCTCTTCAAAGATCACCGCCTGCCGCCGCGCCCCAATGCCATGGTTCTCAACCAAGTAAGCCTCGGATGCAGACCGGAATTGCTGATGTCATCGCCGCCTTACTTTCTTCCCACCAGCAATGTTGAGCTGCGAAGCATCAAGCGTTTGGCCTCCTTCGGTGTCATGAAGCTGCCGTCGGTCGTGTCGATCAGCTCCACACGCTCATAGCCCATGTCCCTGAGCTTTTGGGCAAATGCCTGCATATCGCCGTATCTACCGGGCGACATCAGGTCGTGGATGGCAAACGTTCCGCCCTTTTTCAGAACCCGCAGCGTTTCCAGCAGAAGCGCCTGCTTGTCTGCCCCTGTGATATTGTGATAGACATAGTTGCTGGTCACCGCGTCGAAGCTCTCGTCGGGGAAATCCAGCTTCACGGCGCTTCCGCGCCGGAACGAAGCGTTTTTCACGCCCTCCGTAGCGGCGTTTTTTTCGCACAGCGACAGACTGAAGGAGGCGTATTCCTTACCCCAGCGGTCAATGCCGACCATTTTCCCCTGGGGATTGCGCTTTGCGCAGGCGATGGTCAGCGCGCCGCTGCCGCAGCCCACATCCAGCCCCACGCCGCCCTCCGGCAGGGTGATATGCTCCGCCGTTCCTTCAATGATCTGCTTTGAGAGCTTGCGCTCGCCGTCATAGGAAAAGCTCCGATAGGCATACACACACCACTCGCTGTACTTTGCACAAACGACAAAGGCGATGCCGAATACCACGCCCAGCACGACGCGCAGCTTTCCGCTCACACCGAGGCCGAATACGCCGAAAACCAGCAGCAGCGCAAGCGACAGCACCGTTCCCGCGATGAGCGAAAACAGCATTCCCTTGGGGATCCAGTTTTTGTAGTCAGGCTTCATTCTTGGGACTCCTTTCTTTTCTAACGGTCTTCATGCAAAAATCTCAGCGGTCGTCGCTGTCGCAAAAGAAGCGGTACCTCCGCGCCTATCCCAGCGCCACATCCAGCGTCATCATGACGCTAAAGCCCACGGCAAAGAAAATCGTGCCGATGTTGGAGTGCCGCCCCTGTGACATTTCGGGAATCAGCTCCTCCACAACCACATAGAGCATGGCGCCCGCCGCAAAGCTCAGCAGATACGGCAGCGCCGGGATCACGAGCTGCGCCGCGAGAATTGTCAGCACCGCGCCGATGGGCTCCACCACGCCGGAGAGTACGCCGCCGAGAAATGCCTTGCCCTTGCTCTCGCCCTCCGCCCGCAGGGGCATGGAGATGATCGCCCCCTCGGGAAAATTCTGAATGGCGATGCCAAGGGACAGAACAAGTGCGCTTGCCGCAGTAATCTGCGTATTTCCCGCGAGGAAGCCTGCATACACCACGCCGACTGCCATTCCCTCCGGGATATTATGTAAGGTAACAGCCAGCACCATCATGGTGGTGCGCCCGAGCTTGCTTTTCGGACCCTCGGCCTGTTCACTTCCCACATGAAGGTGGGGAATCAGCCGGTCAAGCAGGAGCAAAAACAGCACGCCGACCCAAAATCCGATAAAGGCGGGGAGAAAGGACAGCTTCCCCATATCCTCCGACTGCTCAATGGCGGGGATCAGCAAGCTCCAGATGGACGCTGCCACCATCACACCGGCGGCAAAGCCGGCAAGGGAGCGCTGCACCAGATCGCCAAGGGATTTTTTCATAAAGAACACGCAGGCCGCGCCCAGCGTTGTACCCAAGAAAGGGATCATGATTCCAAGAAAGATTTCCATTTGTCTCACCGCCTTTGCGTTGCAGTATTATTTGTTTCTTCTGAATCCCGCCTCATCCCGGTATTCGGGATGCGCCTTCAGATACGGGTCTTTATCGCCGCAGATGGTATAGTCGCATCGGCAGCCGTCCACGCAGGTGGTCGTCCGCACCAGTCTTGCGTGGAGCAGCTCCATGGAGGCATAGTCCACATTGCATAGGGCGGGCATGATATCCGTAAGGCCGTGCCGGATGGCGAACTCCGCTGCCGGACACGACGTAAATTCATAATAAATAGGCTTGTCGGTTTCATAAGGCGCAACCGTCATCTCGTAATCGTGCCATTTGTCGCAGCCGCTTTTCGCACGAACAAACGCCTTGTACATCAGCTTCCTCCAGAACGGCTTGTTGCAGTCCACAAACCGCAGCCTGCGGAAGATAGGCAGAATCAGATTTTCCTCCATCTCTTCGATCTCGCGGAAGGATGTGACGGCTTTGCAGACTGTGTAGTAGCTCATGATGGCGATGCAGTCGTAGGTGCCGCCTACGCCGTTGTGGAAGTTCTTTTTGCCGCCCAAGTCGGTGCGCCAGTCGGAGAGAAAGTCCACATACTGCCGCTGTACCTGTTCCCATACTGTCTCCCGCTCTGCTTCCGGATAGTGCAGGGCGATTTTCGCCAGGATTTCTTTCTTGCAAGGCTTTGAATACAGCACATGGCATTTGTGGTCAAATAGGAGCTTCTTGTCCTTCATCTGTCTGCTTCTCCCTCATTTCCGCGCCGTAATGCAGAGCCAACTTTTCTTTTTGCGTATCTGCACATCGTGAAAGCCCGCCTGCTCCAAATACGTCTTCAGATCGGCGTCCTTGTAGATGGTCATGCCGCCGATGATCTCCGTCCACTTCTTGTCCTTGTCCGTATCGCCATTGCTTTCGTTGCAGATGAGAAATGTTCTGCTGGGCTTCAGCACCCGGTAAACCTCCCGGAAGCACCGCGGCAGGTCAGGCCAGAAATAGACGGTTTCAAAGGCCGTCACCGCATCGAACCAGTTATCAGCAAACATCATATCCGCCACGCTGCCTTGCAGAACAGCGCAGCGTCCCTCCGCTATGGCGGCCTCGTTGACCTTTTTGGATTTCTCCACACTGACGGGGGAATAGTCAATGCCCTTGACAATACCCTCCGGGCATTTTTTCAGAAGTCTCTTGATGTTCGCTCCTCCGCCGCAGCCGCAGTCCAGCACCTTGGCGTCCAGAGTAAGCTCCAAAAAGCGAAGTCCCCACCGTGCCACAGGACTGTGTCCCAGGTTCATCATGGCGACCATGATTTTCCCGCCAAGCCCCACAGGCTTTCTGGTGTTCTCAAAAAATGACATCTTATCACACCTCCAATTTCACACATTCCGCATAGGTCAGCGGGAAGGATGCCTTCAGAACAGCGCTTTTCCGCACCGCCCAGCCGTTCTGCTGTAGAAAGCGCAGGTATTCCGCGCTCGTCCACTTGCTGTGGAGGGGAAAGCCCACACGCTTCATGAAAAAGGCTTTGACCTTGCCGGAAAACGAGTTTCCCGCGTGGGTGAAGGTCGGCGCGATGAGCGTGCCGTCGTCTTTCAGTACCCGTTTTATCTCTTGCAGGGCTTTTTCCGGCTGCGGCACGATATGCAGCGCGTTGGACACGATCACCACATTAAAGGACTGGTTCGCATAGGGCAGGCGGAACATATCCTGCACGGAGAAGTGCAGCTTGGCAGAGCGGTTATCCCGCTTCGCCTCGGTGATCATCTCCGGGGAGGCGTCCGTCGCCTCGATGTGCGCCGCTGCGTTTACGATATGCTTTGCAATCAGCCCCGTGCCGGTGGCAAGCTCCAGCACCGCTTTTGCTTTCACGACCGGCCGGATCAGCGCATACATCTCGTCATACGCCGCCCGATCCTTTCGCATGAAGCGGTCGTACCGACCGGCATTTCTGTCCCAGAAAGTCTTTCGTTCTTTCATAGCCGTCGCCCTTATCTCTTCTTTATTTTTTGCCGCCTTGTACCTCTCAGCAAGGCCTCACAGTGCCGCTAAATTTTCCCGTGCGGGCATCTGTCCTGCCGCTCTCTGGTGTATTCCAGCAGCGCTTCGCACGCCGGGCAAAGCGCTTCACCCCTTGTCCCATGCACGCCCCGGCAATACCGGCGCACCATGAGGGTAACGGTTTCGATCTCCTCTTCCTTGTTCAAGCTCCGGTTTCCTTTCTGTTTTATATGCAGTTAGTTACCTCTAACCGCCTGCCAGAAGAAAAGGCAGGCCGCCTGTATACAGTCTGCCTTTTGTCTGATGCGAAGGCCCGTAGCCGCGCTCGGCTTACAGCACCAGCGAGGGCGCGGTGTAGACCCGTGCCTTCAGCTCGCTGTTGAGCATATACAGCCCCTTGCTGTCTCCGCCGAACAGCTCCATCTTGGTGATAAGGTCGGCGGCGTTCTTCTCCTCCTCGCCCTGCTCCTTGATGAACCAGTCCAGCATCTGCATGGCGCGGAAGTCCTTTGCCTCATACGCGGCGGCGTAGATGGTGTCGATGCTGGCGGTGACCAGCTTCTCATGCTCCAGTGCCTTTTTCAGCGGGGTCATGTGGTCGCCTCGTTCCCACTCCGGCTTTGCGATAGCTTCAAAGGCGACGCCCTCGCCGTTATTCTGCAAATACTGATAAAACAGCATGGCGTGATCCCGTTCCTCCTGCGCCTGGACCCGGTACCAGTTCTCAAAGCCGTCCAGGCCGACGGCGGCGTAGTAGTTGGCAAAGTCCAGATACAGATAGGCGGAGTAGAACTCCTTGTTGATCTGCTCGTTGAGCAGCTTCGATACGTTAGCGTTCATGATGCTTCTCCTCCATAATATTGCCTTTTTCCTGCTCCCGGCAAGCGGGGCAGATGTACCGTACCCAGGGCGATGCTGGGGTGCTCCCGTTTCATCTCCAGGAACACCTGCTCCGCCGTGGGATGCCGCTGAAGCTCCGTGACGGCGGCCAATATCTCCTCTGCGTATTTCGGCATATTGCCCCCCTCCAAGAACAAGAACTATTCCTATTCTTGCTTTGCATTATACATATATTTACCCTGTTGTCAACAGCTACGGAGGGTTTACGTTGAAAAAATGGCCAAAAAAACTTGACAGATCAAACTGTATCTGTTATAGTTACAGTATAAACTGTATCAGAGGTAAACACAGTTGCTTTGGAGGTGTATTTATGCGACAGATATTGCTTTTTGCGGCACTTACCGCCTCGCTGTCACTGCTGGCTGGCTGCGCGCTGTCCAAGGCAAAAGCGGATACGGCGGAGGACATGACAGACAAGGCGGCGTATCATAAGATCAGCGCCGAGGAAACCCATGAGATGATGGCCTCGCAGGAGGTCGTGGTGGTGGACGTCCGCACCCGGGAGGAATACGAAAGCGGGCATATTGAAAATGCCGTCCTTGTCCCCAACGAGAGCATCGGGAGCGAAATGCCCGAGGCGCTGCCCGACAAGGAAGCCACGCTGCTGGTCTACTGCCGCAGCGGCCGCCGCAGCAAGGATGCCGCACAAAAGCTGCTGGCGCTTGGGTATCAGAGCGTCTACGACTTCGGCGGCGTCATCGACTGGCCCTACGAGCTTGTGAAGGAGGGATAACCATGGACAGTTCCTTTAATCTGGCGGTTCACGCGCTGGTCTGCCTGAGCCACAGCGGACGCTCCCTCAGCAGCGAAGCACTGGCGGAGAACATCTGCACCAACCCCACCCGCGTCCGCCGGGTACTGGCGGGGCTGAAAAAGGCGGGGATGGTGGAGACCCGGGAGGGCCTGGACGGCGGCTACCGCCTGACGGCAGACCCGGCGATGCTGACCCTGCGGCAGGTGGCAGAGGCGGTAAATACCCGCTTCGTGGACTGTGCGTGGCACAGCGGGGACATCGACCGTGACTGCGCCATCTGCTCCGGCATGGCGGGGGTCATGGACGCCCTGTACCGGAACATGAACGAGGAATGTGCCGCCTATCTCTCGCGCATTACGATCACAGATATTGAAACACAACTTTTTACACAGAAATAGGAGGATATACCATGCTTACCATTACGACCAACAGCTTTGAAAACGACGTTCTCCGCGCGGACAAGCCCGTGCTGGTGGATTTCTGGGCGCAGTGGTGCCCCTACTGCCGCCGCATTGCCCCGGCCTTTGACAAGGTGGGGGAGCAGTACGCCGACACCCTCATCGCCGGGAAGATCAACTACGACGAGGAGCCGCAGCTTATCCAGCGCTTCGGCATCGACACCATCCCCACGCTGCTGCTCTTTAAGAACGGCGAGGTGATCGGCTCTGTGGTGGCTCCCGGCTCCAAGGCGGCCATCGAGGCATTTATCCGGGAAACGCTGGCGCAGTGAGGGCGTGGCTATGGAGCAGATTTATGACATGATCGTCATCGGCGGCGGCCCCGCCGGATATACCGCTGCCCTGTACGCCGCCCGTGCCGGGCTTTCCACGTTGGTGCTGGAAAAGCTCTCCGCCGGCGGGCAGATGGCGCTGACGGAGCAGATCGACAACTATCCCGGCTTCGAGGGCGGCATTGATGGCTTTACGCTGGGCGAAAAAATGCAGCAGAGCGCCGAGCGCTTCGGCGCGGTGACGGAGCTGGCGGAGGTGTACAAGGCCAGCCTTTCCGGGAAGATCAAGACGTTGGAGACCAGCGAGGGCGTCTTTCAGGGGCGCACGGTGGTTATCGCCACCGGCGCGTCGCCCCGTCCCTTGGGCGTTCCCGGCGAGGAAACGCTTGTTGGAAAGGGCGTTCACTACTGCGCCGCCTGCGACGGCGCGCCCTATCGGGGCAAGACCGTGGCGGTGGTAGGCGGCGGCAACTCCGCCGCAGCGGACGCCCTGACCCTGTCCCGTATTGCAAAAAAGGTCTACCTCATCCACCGCCGGGACAGCCTGCGGGCAATGAAGGTCTATCATGAGCCGTTGATGAACGCGCCCAATGTAGAATTCTGCTGGAACAGCACCGTCTCTGCTCTGCTGCACGACAGCCGCCTGACAGGGCTTCGGCTGAAGGATGTCAACACCGGCGCGGAGCACGACCTTGCCTGCGACGGTGTGTTCATCAGCGTGGGCAGAGCTCCGGCAACGGAGCTGTTTCAAAGCGAGCTGGCGCTGGACAAGGCCGGCTATATCATCGCCGACGAATCCACCCGCACGAACCTCCCCGGCGTGTTTGCCGTTGGCGACGTGCGCACCAAGGCGCTGCGGCAGGTGGTCACCGCCGTGGCCGACGGCGCGGTGGCCGTCCACTACGCGGAGGAATATCTGGCGGAGAACCGGTAAAGGAGACTATCTTGAGAACATGTAAGGATAAAGATGAGCTCAAAAACGAGATCCGTCAGAGCTTTGAAAAGTACATTTCCGAGTTTGATACGATCCCGGAAGCCCTGAAGGATAAAAGAGTAGCCGGTGTGGACAGGACACCGGCAGAGAATCTTGCATATCAGGTGGGGTGGACAACAGCTCTTGAAATGGGAGGCTGACGAGAAGCGCGGAATGGACGTGAAAACACCGTCGGAGCAATTCAAGTGGAACCAGCTTGGCGACCTATATCAATGGTTCACGGACACCTACGCCCATCTGTCCTTGGCGGAATTGAAGGGCAAATTATGTGAAAATATCGTCGCTATCCAGACCATGATCGATTCCATGTGCGAGGAGGAGCTGTTCCAGCCGCACATGAGACGGTGGGCGGATGACGCCACCAAAACAGCGGTGTGGGAGGTTTACAAATTTATCCACGTCAATACCGCCGCGCCCTTCGGAACGTTTCGGACGAAGATCAGGAAATGGAAAAAGGCAGTGCTGTAAATTGCAAGGAAGTGCAGCAAAAAGCGCAGCCGCAGATGTTCTCTGCGGCTGCGCTTTTATCCATTCTCAAGGCTTCAGCCTCACGCAGCACCATATTGCCGTCTAAATCAGCAACGCCGTTTCACTTTTGAAGCATCGGGCGGCTGGACGAAGCCAGCCTCGGCGCGGGGATACCGTCCGGTCCCCCTCCGCCTACTCCGCGCAGAGCTCAGCCACCAGAGCATCCATCTGCGCCTCACTGGTTTGGTTCAGTGCGCCGCGCAGCGATACCTCCGTTTCGCACAGTCGGAGATCCTTCATCTTTTCCAGATCAGCGCGCATCAGCCGCGCAGCGGCGGGTGCCCAGGAGCCGTTTTCCATCAAGCCGACCCGGCGGCTCCGGAAACCCTTGGCCTGTAAATGCTCCAAAAACGCCTTCATGGGCGGAAACAGCCCTCCGTCATAGGTGGAGCTGGCCAATACCAGCTTCCCGCAGTAGAATGCGCTGGTCACGGCATAGGAGAGGTCTGTCACCGTCAAATCGCACAAGGTAACTCGCGCGCCTTTTCCCTCCAGCTTGCCCTTGAGGATCTCCGACGCATGGGCGGTGTTTCCGTGGATGGACGCATGCGCGATCAGTATGCTCTCCGGTTCCTCCGGCTTCCACTGTGACCACAGGTCATACAGCCGCAGATACTCCCCCAATCCCTCTGTGAGCATCGGGCCATGGAGCGGGCAGATCGTTTTGATCTCCAGCGCGGAGACCTTTTTCAGCAGAGCCTGCACCTGCGCGCCGTATTTGCCGACGATATTGTAATAATACCGCCGCGCCTGCGGCGCCCACGGGGCGCGGGCAGTCCGCTCCAGTGCGCCGAAGCGGCCAAAGGCATCCGCTGAAAACAGGATCTTTTCCGTTTCCTCATACGCTGTCATTACCTCCGGCCAGTGTACCATCGGCGCCATCAGGAAACGCAGTCGGTGCGTACCCAAGGAAAGCGTATCTCCTTCGCCGACCTCCAGCATACGGTCCTCCGTCAGCGCGCCTGTGCCGAAAAACTGCTTGATCAGGGTAAATGTTTTCGCGTTTCCCACAAGCTTCATCTCCGGGTACCTTTGCGCCAGATGCATGAGGCTGCCGGAATGATCCGGCTCCATGTGTGTGATCACAAGATAGTCGGGGCTGCGCCCCTCCAACACCTGCGCCACATTGGAAATCCAATCCTCCGCCGCCCGTGCGTCCACGCTGTCCATCACAGCGATCTTCTCATCCAAAATGATATAGGAGTTGTAGCTCACCCCCATAGGCTGGACAGGGTACTGGTTTTCAAAGAGTGTCAATGTGTTGTCGTCCGCCCCTACATAGCGGATCGCATCCGTTACCGTTCGGATGGCCATCGGAAAAACACCTCCTGATTTTCTGTTTTGAACCGGCATTGGCCGGTTTTTCTATCTGAAGCAAATGCTCCCAATAGGGGCTGAAAGCAGCACCTCTACACCCGGCACACGGCCGCCGCGCGATGCCCTGCAGGCAGGCCGTCCGGTGCATCCGGGGAAAGCTCCCAGCGCACCCTTCCCGCCCACTGGGAGGCGACGGCGGAGAAGTGGAGCAGCACGATGCCCAGATCCAGCGCGGCGTCGAGGTTGTCGGTGTAGGCGTCCTCCTGCTGCACCAGATAGATGCTGTGGCCACGGACAAGGAAGCCGTAGGGCTGGCGGTTGAGGTAGCTGGGGGACAGGGAGGCGGCGTAGAAGGCCTGCCAGAGCATATCGTCATAGAAGTCCATCATTTCATCAAGCCCGGACTTGTTGCTCCAGCTTTCCATGTGGACCAGCTCATGCACGCTCTTTTTCGGCGCGTAGTACTGCTGCTCGGCCTGCACATCGATCTGCGACATGCTCTGAATGTTCATCCGCAGCTTTTTCGCCGTCTTTTCTCCGTAGCCGAAGGCCACGATGGCCGCCACCTCCAGCGGGGTGGTGAGGGACAGAGCCTTTTTGATCTTGTCGCTGTCGGTAAAGGTCAGCCAGCAGGTGTCGATGTCCAGCTCCGTCAGCTTGAGGACAAGATCCTCCATCATGTACCCGGCGTTGACGCCCGCGTGGATGTGCCGGGCGGACATAAGGAGCAGATAGTGCGGCGCACCGATGAGGAACTGCTGGTAGCCCGCGGAGCTTTCCAGTGCCGGCTGCGCGTCCTTGTCCAGCACGATCAGCTCCGTGGCGATCTCCGGAACAAGGCGGGGGCAGGTCTTTTCATAGTAGGTGCGAAGCTGGGCGAGTGCCTCGTTCGGCACCTCCTTTCCGCGAAAGGCGCGAACGGACTTGCGGTTTTGGATCATAGCACTGTAATTCATAGTAGCATCTCCTTTCCGAAACTCGTTTTGTTACGTTCTGACTCGCTGTGCCTCTTTTGGAAAAAGGGCGGACAAGCGCGGGATCGTGCTTGTCCGCCCCATCTCGCGGAATACGGTCTCCCCGGCAGGGAGGCGGCAGAGCCTTCCGGCAGCTTATTTCTTTCTTCCGCTCCCCGCGCCGGTCACTGCACGGACTCCAAAATCGCGTCCGCCAGCGTTTCCAGCTCAACGGCCTTGTCCTCCCCCAGCGAGGAGGCGAGACTGAGCCGCTCGTTGAGCACCGTCATGTTCTTCAGCTCGTCGTTGACGAATTTTTGCATGAGGTCGCCGGACTTCCCCGCCCACGAGCCGTTTTCGATGAGGGCGAAGGTGCGGTTTTGCAGGTTCAGTGCCTTCATATCCATAAGGAAGTCGTGCATGGCGGGGTAGATGCCCAGATTGTAGGTCACCGAGGCCAGCACGATGTGGCTGTACTTGAACGCCTCGGAGATCAGCTGGGACACGTGGGTGGAGGACACATCGTACAGTGCCACACGGCTCATTCCCTTGTCGCAGAGCCTTGCCGCAAGTGCCTGCGCCGCGTTCTCTGTGTTGCCGTACATGGAGGCGTAGACGATCAGCACGCCCTTTTCCTCCGGCGCGTACCGGCTCCATGTGTCGTACTTTCCGATGAACCAGCCCAGATTCTCCCGCCACACCGGGCCGTGGAGGGGGCAGATATACTTGATCTGATCCAGGATCCCACCGGCCTTTTTCAGCAGGAGCTGGATGTGGGGGCCGTACTTGCCCACGATGTTGGTGAGGTAGCGGCGGGCATCGTCCAGCCAGTCCCGCTCAAAGTCCACCTCGTCGGCAAACAGCTTGCCGTCCAGCGCGCCGAAGGTACCGAAGGCATCGGCGGAGAACAGCACGCCGTCAGTGAGGTCGAAGGTCACCATGGCCTCCGGCCAATGCACCATGGGCGCACCCACAAAGGTGACGGTGTGCTTGCCGAAGGAGAAGGTGTCCCCCTCCTTCACCTCGATGCACTCATGGTCGTCCACGTGGAAGCCGAACTGCCGCATGAGCATGAACGCCTTTTCGTTGGAGATGACCTTCACCTTGGGGTGCCGCAGCAAAATCTCCTCGATGCAGGCGGCGTGATCCGGCTCCAGGTGGTTGATGAGCAGATAGTCCAGCTCCCGCCCGTCCAGGACGTGGTTCAGGTTCTCCAGCAGCTGGCGGCAGGCGGACCAGTCCACGGTGTCGAACAGCACCGTTTTCTCGTCCAGCAGACAGTAGGCGTTGTAGCTGACGCCGCGGGGAATGGGGAAGCAGTTTTCAAACAGGGCAAGGCGGTGGTCGTTGGCCCCCACCCAGTAGAGGTCGCTGGTCACATTACGCACACAATACATATCTCATACCCTCCCGGCTCAAGCCTTCACAAATTGGTCCTTGCCCTCCGCGCACTCCGGACATACCCAGTCGGCGGGGAGCTGCTCAAACAACGTACCCGGCGCGATCTCGCCGTCCTCGTCGCCCAACTCCGGCACATACTCGTAGCCGCATCCGCCGCACACATAGGTGTCGCCGATGGGCGTGGGCTTGGGCGGCGTGGGACGCTTCATCTTCACCATCGGCGGTGCGGGCTGCTTCTCGCCGCTATCCAGCGCGGCGGTGAGCAGGGGCAAAATCTCCATCACGTCGCCCACGATGCCGTAGTCGCAGTTCTTAAAGATGGGCGCGTTGCCGTTTTTGTTGATGGCCACGATGGTGGAGGCATCCTTGATGCCCTTGAGGTGCTGGGTGGCGCCGGAGATGCCGCAGGCGATATAGAGGTTGCCGGTGAACTTCTGCCCGGACATACCCACATAGCGGTCAAGGGGCAGGTATTTCAGCGTCTCCGCCACGGGACGGGAGGAGCCGATGGCCGCGCCGGCGGCCTTGGCCAGACCCTCCACCAGCTTCATGTTCTTCTTCTCGCCGATGCCCTTACCGGCGGAGACCACACGCTCCGCCTTGGGAATGGGCGTATCCATGGGGATACCCACGGAGAAGTCATGGCCGTCCTTTTTCAGTGCCGCCACCAGATCGTTGACCTGCTGGGCGGCGTCGCCCTCCCGGAAGATGGTGCGCTTGCGGATACCGGTGATGGGCGCGGGCTTCTTGGCCGTTGAGCGGCTTTCGCCGCCGCTGCTCTTGCCCAGCCTGCCGATGAGATGGGAGGCGATGACCACCCGCTGGATCTCGTTGGTACCCTCATAGATGGTGGTGATCTTGGCATCGCGGTAGGCCCGCTCCACCTCCATGCCCTTGAGGAAGCCGGTGCCGCCGTGGATCTGCACGGCGTCGTTGGTGACCTCCAGCGCGATGTCCGAGGCGTACATCTTCGCCATGGCGGACTCCATGCCGTAGGGGGCGTGCTGCTCCTTCAGCTCCGCCGCGGAGTAGACCAAGAAGCGGGCGCAGCGCAGCTTGGTGGCCATGTCCGCCAGCTTGAAGGAAACGGCCTGCTGTGCCGCGATGGGCTTTCCGAACTGGACGCGCTCCTTGGCGTAGGCCAGCGCGTGCTCAAAGGCCCCCTGGGCGATACCCAGCGCCTGCGCCGCGATACCGATGCGGCCACCGTCCAGCGTGGACATGGCGATCTTAAAGCCGTCGCCCTCCTTGCCCAGCAGGTTCTCCTTGGGTACCTTCACGTCGTTGAAGATCAGCTCCGCCGTGGAGGAGGAGCGAATGCCCATCTTGTCGTAGTGGTCACCGAATTCAAAGCCCTTCCAACCCTTCTCCACGATGAAGGCGGAGATGCCCCGGGTACCGATGTCCGGCGTGGTGACGGCGAATACCACATAGGTGTCCGCCTTGGGCGCGTTGGTGATAAAGATCTTACCGCCGTTGAGCAGGTAATGGTCGCCCTTGTCCAGTGCCGTGGTTTCCGTGCCGCCGGCGTCCGACCCGGCGTTAGGCTCGGTGAGGCCGAAGGCGCCCAGCTTTTCGCCTTTTGCCAGCGGCACGAGATACTTCCGCTTCTGCTCCTCCGTGCCGTAGGCGAAGATGGGCCACGCGCCCAGCGACACGTGGGCGGAGAGGATCACGCCCGCGCCGCCGTCCACACGGGCCAGCTCCTCCACGGCGATGGCGTAGCTGAGAATGTCAAGGCCCGCGCCGCCGTATTCCTTGGGGAACGGCAGCCCCAGCCAGCCCAGCTGTGCCATCTTTTTGACAGGTTCGTCAGGGAACTCATTGTTCTGATCCAGCAGGAATGCAAGAGGCTTGATCTCCTCCTCCGCAAAGGCTCGGATCTTGGCGCGCAGCTCCTCGTGCGCGGGTGTGGTCTGAAACAGCATACGGTGTACCTCCTTATGTCACGTTTGTTGGGTCATTTCCTCTTTTTGAATTGCTTCGCCGGTCAGCAGCCGGTGCAGGCTCACGGCGCGGAACGCCTCGTCCTGCTTTCGCTGTAACTCCGTTAGCTGGCAGTGGATGTCGCATTTCCCGTGTTCGCTTTGCCAGCGGCAGTCATACCCCGGCTCCATGCAGGCACACAGGACGTCATGCTCTCCCATGACGACCATGAGGTCGTAGAGGGAAACGCCACGCAGGTCACAGGACAGCCGGCAGCCGCCGGCTGCGCCCCGGCTCACCTGCACCAGCTCCCCAGCGGAGAGCTTTCGCAGGATCTGATAGGCAAACTGCATGGGGATCAGCTCCGTCTCCGCCATCTCGGCGGCGGAGTGCTTCTCTTCGTCCAGCAGCACCCGCAGCATCCGCAGCGCATAGTCCGTTTCCCTTGTGATGAGCATATCCCTGCATCTCCTTTTTGGGTTATATATCCATTTTATCAATCTTGATAAATCTTGTCAAGATATTTTCGGAGGAATTATACCGTCATTCTGTCATATTCCGAAAAAACGCACCGCCTTGCCATGCAAAATATTGGCAGAGACAGCCTCGGCGTGGAGAACCATTACGCACGAGAAAGACCATGCCCGCTGAAAATCAGAGCGGCGGGACAGTTTACTGTCCCGCCGCCCATGGTTCAAGCTTCTGTTAGACTGATAGATTGAAATGGATCGAGCTGCTTTGGCAATTCGTTTTCTTCAGCTGGAGCCGCCTGCTCTTGCACGGCGTCCGCTGTTGGCTTTGCGGGGCTCCGCGACCCATACCCCGGCCTCAAAACGCTTATTCATTTTGCAAGGCCCGGGATAGTGCCTCCCAAAATGTAAGACGACTACTGACAGATATGCTTATATCGGGCATATTGTCTACAGTAATCGCATAGCGGTTCCGGCTGGATAGATGCGTAAAGGTGCAGATTTTCTGGTTTTTGTCAAGGCGGGCCAACAGAATGTTCTCGCTCATATTTTCTGTATTCCAAAGACGAACCGTCACCGTCTCATCTAAGGGAGCGTCGGTTCTAATAATGATTCTCGTTGTATTGGTAAAAAAGCTGTAAGCACCTATATCTTGGGCGGAACAGGAGAAATCGCCCTCAGAGAGATTTACCGCGCTTTCCAGGCTGCCAAGAGATACCTGTGAACCCTGCCCTCTCATTATCATGATCGCCTTGCCTACGAAGAAGAGAGAGATCATTGCAAACACAAAGAATATTACCGCAAACACCACAGCCGCCGCTTTGCGTTTCTTGATTCTTTTTGAAAGTGAACGCGCAATTTCCTCGGAGCGCATATCGGTCGTTTCATTTGCGATAGTGGGCAAATCACTCTGCAAATGGCGATACGTTTCCCTGCATTTTTCGCAGGTTTTCATATGTTCGGCAACCGCCTGCTGGCTATCCTTAGAGCAGCAGCCGTCCATATAAAGAGGAAGCAGATCCTCTACAATGCTGCAAGTGACATTTTTCATATAGATTCCTCCCTCTTTTCTACTACTTTGATCTTTGCTCTGAAAAAAGTGACCTTCGCCCATGATTCAGACTTCCCAAAAATATGTGATATTTCCTTGAAGCTGAGTTCCCCTAAGACTCGAAGCAGGAAAACCTCTTTGTACGGCTCAGCCATGCTGTGAACTGTTTTACATATGTCAATCGCCTGATCCCTATCCAGTAGGCGGTCAACCAAGTCTGTCTGGTCTGCGGCTCGCTCCATTTCTTCCGTAGCAGTTGCCTTTTCTCTTCTTTTACAATCCTTACGATACTCATTTTTTGCGATTGCGCAGAGCCAGGTTTCAATTTTGCTCTCTCCCTTATATTTGTCGAAATTGATATACGCTCGATAAAAGGTTTCTGCTGTTAGTTCTTCAGCACTCAGAAAATCCACGCCAAGGGAAAGCAGATATCGAAAAACCAGAGGGCTGTATTTAGAATAGATGACCTCAAATCCGTCCACACAGTTCCCTCCTATCTCTTCAAATCTATATATTAGACTCCCAGCAAGCCAAAAAGTTACAAAGATCGAAGAATATTTCTTTCAACTATTTTTCCGTCTGAGGTTCGCCGGCTCCTTTTTGAAAAACCGTAGTCAGCGAAGCACCCTTTGCGTATACAACTGCAATTGTTCGACCTTAATCGTATTCTCGCCACCGCCGCCGCTTCGGAAGCTCTCCATTTCCGAGCTTCTGATACTCACAATAACCTTATCATTGACCTGCAATTCCTCAAAAGAAATCCTTGTAACCTTCTGCGTGGCAAAGTCGCAATAGGCCACAGGAATGGACGAACAGTCGATCAGACAATCTTCGCCTAAAGTTCTTTCACCGGCATCGTCTTTTACCGTTATGGTTTGCTTTTCTGTATCGACTTCCGTGATCACCGCGTTGACGGTCAGAAGCGTGTCATCCTTCAATGGACCGCACCCGGACAGGGATAGCAAGAGAGTCAACAAGCACAGGGCGATTCCGATTCCTCTTACATTTCTATTCAGCAATGTCTTATCCTCCTGTTTTTTGCACCGTGGGACTTATCCAACCTATGAAAAAGACACCTCTTCCTCTCCTTGCGTCAGGCGGGACAACGCGCAGACCGCGTACATATAGGCTGCAAGGATCAGCAGTGCCGGCAGCCCGTAGAGCAGCGGCACCGGGATGATGCGCCAAAACAGCTTGAGCACGCTGATATCTGCGCCGTAGGTGAAGAAGTAGTTCGCCTCCGGGCAGAGCGTGAGGCGCAACAGGAGATTGATAAGGTGCGCACCTACGGCAAGCAGGCCAAAGGTCTTGAGGATCTGCGGGATATCCCTGGGGTCGGGGCGGTAAAAGCCCATCGTCGCCAGACTCAGGCCGCAGACAACAAGGAGCGCGTGGGTCACATAGTAGCCAAAAATTCGCGGCAGGAACAGCGAAAAGCCGGAGAAGAGCGGCTCCGGGAAGAGCAGCGCCATCAGCGCGCCGAGCGGCGCCACAAAGAAGGCAAATCCCAGTATTGAGCGGTTGCGCTTCCATAGTCCGATGGGGATCAGGAACAGATTGATGTTGCACAGGTGCAGCGGCAGCTCATTGAAAATGTTGAAGCCATTGGGATAGTAGGCACGGACATACGCTGCGTCCATGGACAGCGAGAGCTTGTAGCCGGCAAACAGCGCAAGATTAAAAAGGCATACGCCGATCAGAAACCGGGAGCGCCGTGCTTCCGGTTTTCCGCGCAGCAGCAAGAATATGAGCAGCACCGCCGTTGCCGTAAGCAAGAGCAGGAGCAGGTGCAGCCCGCGAAAGGGCGTTATAGAAAATCCGTTCATTTCACATGCCGGAAGTCCTTTCCGGTCTTCTCCTCAAGAAATCGTTTGAATTCCTCCACCGTCCCGCCGGTGAGGGTGCGCTTGTCCAAGGGCTGCGCATAGCGTTTTTTCATCAGAAAGATGATATAGTCCTGCGACTCAGCCAGTGCGTCGATTAGCTCATAGCGGAACGTGGAGGTGGTGACCTCCGTAACGACGGTATAGGACTCCTCGCCGAACACAACATGATAGTCCTTTGTGCCTGCCAGCGTGTTTTTGCAGGCGATCATTCCATTGAATCGATCCTGAAACAGCAGAACGGACAGCAGCATCACCTCTACCAGCAGGGAAATCACCGTGCTGACATCAAGCGCAAAAGGCTCTCCGTCAAATGGGATCAGCAGCAGAGCGTTGATGAAAAAGACGGTCCATCCGAAGATGACCCACATAATGCTTCTCTTTCGCCGCAGCACCCTGCGCATCGCGCGGGCGGCTACGGTCATAGAACGATTCGTGATGCCGCTGTGAATTTCAAATGTCATACGCTTTCTCCGTTGTAAGTAATTCTGTATCCGCAGGGTTGGTGGTGCTTCGCAGCCGCCCCCGGGCGGCATAAGCTGTCGCTAATTTATTTTACCATACCGAAAATAAGATTCATGTTAAGTTTTCCAAACCTCTAAAGGGTCATCTCGAACAAGGATCCCGTTTAACCATTTTCATATCGTTGTTGTCTGACGGATTTGGGTGTAGCTGAGCCTTGCAGGGGCGGAAGTGTTCCTCCTTTCCGGAAGACAAGCAAACGCTTTCTGAAGCTGTTGCCGCACGCTTCAGCGTAACGGGAAGCGGTAAATAGCACTTTTTGCAGCTTTTCACCCACTTTTAACGATTTTAATTGCAAACTTTTCTCTGTATAATGACCTCGTAAGATAGTTTTGACACCACAACATCTATTTTGAATGGAGGATCAACTTGAGAAGATTTGTTTTTGTTTCGCTTATCTGCGCAAGCATTCTCGCGATGACAGCCTGCGGCTCCACCCCAGCAACCACACCCTCCCCGGGAAATACGGCTACAACCATTGAGAGCGGTGTGCTGCGTGTTGCAGCGCTCTATGACATCAGCACCATGGATGTTTCGCAGACAACAGACGACTATATGGTGCCTATGAACGTATTTGACCGCCTGTTTGAGTCTGAGGTTCAATCTGACGGCAGCACCGCCATCGTTTCCAGCCTCTGCGAGAGCTATTTGGCTTCTGACGACGGTCTGACCTACACCTTCACGCTGAAAGACGGAATCGTCTTCTCCAACGGCAATGCATTGACTGCCGACGATGTGCAGTACACCTTTGAGCGGCTTCTGACTGCCGGCGGTGTGAACGACGATATTCCTCTTGAGGTCGTCGGTGCTGAGGCTCTGCAAAACGGCGAGGCCGACACACTTGAGGGCTTTGCCGTAATCGACGATACACATTTTTCCATCACGCTCAACACCGCGAACGCAGGTTTCCTCGCAGAACTCACCTCTCCTGCTATGTCCATTGTGGATAAGGAAACCGTAGAGAGCGTCGCCAATTTTGGTTTAAGCTGCGAGGATACCGTCGGTACCGGCCCCTATAAGGTAACGGAATGGGTCGTAAACGACCATTTCACTCTTGAATACAATGACAAATACTGGGGAGAAGTACCTTCCGTAAAGAAAGCGATCGTTTCCATCATTCCCGACCCTTCCACCCAGAACCTCATGTATCAGAATGGCGAATTGGACATCATTGACCTTGAGGCTCTTGATTCCAGCATTGTCGAGGCCACCTATAAAGCGCAGTACGCCGACAAGCTTGTTGTCAGCTCTCGGGTAGGACTTACGTACTTTGCACTCAACGAGAACAATCAGTACCTCTCCGATGTCAACGTACGCAAGGCACTGCAGATGGCAGTTGATGCCGACACTATCGTTTCCTCCATCTACGCCGGGAACGCTATGGTCGAAAACGGCATTATTCCTAAGGGCGTCTGGGGCTTTAACAAAGATCTCACACGTTCCGCTTACGATCCCGAAGGTGCAAAGGCACTGCTTGCCGATGCAGGCTACGCCGACGGTGAGATAAGTTTCGAACTTTCCATGGACTCCTCCGCCTCCAGCAATCTTCAGCTCGTCTATCAGGTCGTGCAGCAGAACCTACAGGCGATCGGTATCAATGCTGGGATAAAAAGCTATGACGAGTCATCCTGGCTCGACCTGCGCAAGTCCGGCGAGATGGACTCCTTCATCGCCACATGGACGATGGACTATAACGATCCCGCCAACATTATGTACACCTTCTTCGGCAGTGCCGCCAAGACGCGCATCCGCAGCTTGAACTACTCTGACACCGAGGTCATGGCGCGTGTTGCCGCAGCCTCCGGCATCACGGATGACGCCAAGCGCATGGCAGAGTATCAGGCGCTTGAAAAGAAGATCGTCGTCGATGATGCCGCCTGGGTTCCGCTTCTGGGCAGCACCCACCTATTTGCGATTGGCGATCGCGTTGAGAGCTTTATCCCCTACTGGGCAGGGTTCAGCAACTTCTACGTTAATGACGTAACGCTCAAGTAATTAAAAATACATATCAATGTGCGGCAGGACACCCGATATTTCGGGTGTCCGCGCTGTGTATTCAGGAGGCTGAGTTTTTGGCAAGAAACATACTCAACCGCGTCATTCAAGCCGCGATAGTAATGCTTGGCGTGGCGCTGCTTATCTTCATAATGCTTCGCATCGTACCGGGCAACGCCATTGTCACGATGATGGGTGAGCACGCAAAGTTAGAGACGATCGAGCGCATGACACGCGAGCTCGGGCTGGATCAGCCGATATACGTACAGTTTTGGCGTTACATATCCGATGCTGTGCGCGGTGACTTCGGCACGAGCTACTCCCTCAACCGCAGTGTGACGGAGCTTATCGGTGTGGCGTTTCCCAACACCGTTCACCTCGCGCTTGCTGCAGCACTCATCGCGTGGGTGACTGGTATAGCCTGCGGTATAATCGCCGCTGTGAAAAAAAATGGGATACTCGACCGGCTCTTCATGGGCATGTCTCTGCTTGGTGTATCTGTACCAGTTTTCATGGTGGCAATGGTGCTGCAATACTTTCTGGCGTATAGGCTTAACTGGCTCCCCATCTCCGGCGTGGATAGCTGGACCGGATACATTCTCCCCGCCATCGCCCTCGGTTGGAATAGTGCAGGCAGTATTGCACGCCTCACACGCTCTACTCTGCTGGAGGTCATGCAGGAGGATTATATCGACACCGCACGGGCCAAGGGTCACCGTCAGATCGGTGTTATCATCGTGCATGCGCTGAGAAACGCACTGCTGCCGGTGATAACAATGATGGCAGTACAGCTTTCCTCTCTTCTCTCAGGTGCTGTGATATGCGAAACGGTGTTCTCTGTCAACGGCATAGGCCGTCTACTTGTGCAGGCAATTGAAGGGCGCGATATTCCGCTCCTGCAGGGGACAATACTCTTCTCAACGCTTCTTGTCATCCTCGGCAACCTTGTGGCCGACTGCCTGTATGCCGCACTTGACCCACGCATAAGTAAGGAGGTGTGAACATGAGAAAATCTCCCGAACTTCCAAACGAACTGTGCGCACAGCTTGGCGAGGCGGAGACCTTTGCCTCTGCCGTAAAACGCCTGTGGTGGGAAAACAAGCTTGCCGCAGCTTCCGCCATTGTGATACTGCTGTTTATCCTCGCTGCAATTCTTGCGCCGGTACTCACACCCTACACCTTTGACAGCATGGACCTGCACAACCGCCTTGCCCCACCGTCGCGTGCGCATCTGCTCGGTACGGACGAGGCCGGGCGGGATGTTCTGACACGGATGCTGTACGGTTCACGGGTGTCGCTGCTGGTCGGCATAGTACCGACTGTGATTTCCATGCTTGCCGGAGCGATACTTGGCATAATCGCCGGGTACAGCGGCGGACGGACGGACGCCGTGATCATGCGCATTGCGGACGTCATGCTGGCGTTCCCGTCGATGTTCCTCGCAATGGCGATAATGTATACTCTCGGTGATGGGATGATCAATATTTTCCTTGCCTTAGCACTCGTCAACTGGGCAAGCGTTGCGCGCATCGTGCGTGCGGAAACGCTTAAGCTCAAGGAGACGGAATTTGTAGAGGCGGCACGCTCCATCGGCGTGGGGAAGCTGGTGATCATGCTCCGGCATATTTTTCCAAATTGCGCACCTTCACTTATCGTACTCTTTACGCTCAACATTCCCTCCGCTATTCTTTCAGAGAGTTCGCTAAGCTTTCTGAGTATCGGTATAAAACCTCCGCAGGCCTCATGGGGGCTGATGGTAAACGCCGGGCGGCAGTTTCTTTATAGCCAACCCTGGCTTAGTCTATCGCCGAGCGTCGCCATTATGGTTGTCGTACTGGCGTTCAATTTTCTTGGTGACGGCCTGCGCGACGTACTCGACCCGCATCTTAAAAACCAGTAAGGAGGAAGAATAATGGACAACGCGACCGTGCTGTGTGTTGAGCATCTATGTACCAGCTTCTTCACACAAAATGGCGAGATCAAAGCCGTTAATGATGTGTCCATATCCGTCCCGCGCGGAAGAATAGTCGGCATTGTTGGCGAGTCTGGCTGCGGGAAGAGCATGACGGCGCGCTCCATCATGCGGCTTCTGCACTACCCGGGCAGAATCGTCAGCGGCAGTATAAAGCTCGCAGGCACGGAGCTGCTGGAGCTCTCTGAGCATGAGATGTCCGCTGTACGCGGCGAGGAGATAGGTATGATTTTTCAGGAGCCTATGACGAGCCTTAACCCTGTGATGCGTGTTGGACTTCAAGTGCGTGAAACGTTGCTGCTGCATCGTAAGATATCGCCGCAGGAGGCAAAGGCAGAGGTTCTGCGCATATTCCGCAAGGTCGGCATATCCGAACCGGAACGGCGGTATAACTGTTATCCGCATGAGCTATCCGGCGGGCTGCGCCAGAGAGTGATGATCGCGATGGCAATGATATGCCGTCCCAAGCTCGTCATCGCCGATGAGCCAACCACGGCATTGGACGTGACCGTCGAGGCACAGATACTCCAACTCATGCGTACGCTGCGCGATGAAACCAGCTCCGGTATTGTCATCATCTCACACAATCTCGGTGTCATAGCACAGCTGTGCGACTACGTTTATGTGATGTACGCCGGCCGCGTTGTGGAGCAGGCGGATACGTTTGATCTATTCGCCCACCCCATGCACCCCTATACCGCAGGTCTCATGGCTGCCGTCTCCTCGCTTGCACGCGGCAATGGTGCGCTGGAGATCATCCCCGGCACTGTTCCTAATCTACTGCATCTGCCAGTGGGGTGCAGCTTTTCTCCGCGCTGCGCCAAGTGCGGTACGCACTGCGGCGATGTCGTGCCGGAGCTAAGGGAGGTGTCTTCCGGTCATCTTGTGCGCTGTATCAACATACCGGAGGTGCGCCTATGAACGAAATTCTGCTTGAGGCCAAGGGGCTGACAAAGGAGTTCACTCTGAAAAACAGGAAAAAAGTACACGCCGTTTCCGACGTGTCACTTGAGATATTCAAGGGTGAAACGCTTGCCCTTGTGGGTGAGTCCGGCTGTGGCAAATCAACACTTGGACGAACGCTTATCCGGCTCATAAAGGCAACTTCCGGCGAGATAACATTCGGCGGAGTGGATATCACCTCACTCCGCGAGAAGGACTTCAGCCCATACCGTCGCCGTATGCAGCTCATATTTCAGGATCCCTACGCCTCCCTTGATCCGCGCATGACCGTGCGTGACATTGTGGCGGAACCGCTGAAAACGCACAAACTCTGCCACACAAAGGAGGAAATGACCGAACGCGTGCTCTCGCTTCTGCGCGATGTCGGCATCCCGGAGGAGTTCCTCTTCCGCTACCCCCACCAGTTCTCCGGCGGGCAACGCCAGAGGATAGGCATTGCACGCGCCATCGCCCTCGACCCGGCACTCATTGTCTGCGATGAGCCGGTCTCCGCACTCGATGTTTCGGTGCAGAATCAGATACTCAACCTTCTTCGTCAGCTCCAGCATGAGCGCGGGCTGAGCTATCTGTTCATCAGCCATGATCTGTCCGTTGTACGCTTCATCTCCGACAGGATATGCGTAATGTTTCTCGGACGGTTATGTGAAATCGGGCACACGGCAGAGGTTTATTCCGCACCGCTACACCCATATACACGTTTTCTCATCAACGCCATCCCCAAGGCTGACCCAGCCACACGCTTTGAGGAAAAGCCGCTTCTGACAGGGGAGCTGCCAAGTCCCACTGACCCACCGCCCGGCTGCCGTTTTCACACGCGCTGCCCTTACGCCACAGAGCGCTGCCGCCGCGAAGTGCCGCAGCTGCGCCCTGTCGCTGGCCGCCTTGTTGCCTGCCACCGTGCAGAGGAACTGCACCGATAGCGAATCGTCGCAGAGCGATGAGCTTCGCGAAAGAAACTGTGGCGTTTAAGGCCTTGTACTTGGTGGACGACATCTGCGTTTATCTGCCCACCGGGAGGGAGCGTAATCTCAAACACGGCGCCGCCATCCCCGTTGTAGGCGCGGATCGTACCCTTGTGCACATGGATGATCTCCTTCGTCAAGGCACATGCCTGAAAGCCCCTTCTTCTGATGCACGACCTTACTATTCTAAATGCTTCCGGGTTCTGCGCGAAAACCCATTCTCAAACGTTGAAAATGGGCTGTTGCAAAAACAGCCCATTAAAGTTCATGTATCGGCAAGCATATATTATTTGCTCTTTTCTTTGCTTTTTTCGTCTGCGAAAAGCGCATGGCCAAGCACCATCCCTATCATCGAAGCAATCGTTCCGATAAAGAAAAAGCTGAGCGTTTGCAAATCAACCCGATTAAAGATCAAGCTTTCTCTCATGCCATAGCTCGCATAGACGGAAAGCATGAGCATAAGGCCAAAACCAATCGGCACCAGCCATTTGTGCTTTCCCCAATAATTGTTTTTCCCGATCAAAAGAGACAGAATGATCGTGACGGCCGGGAGCACAAGCCACTGGACTCCGCCTGCCTGTGCTTCCGTAATACTTCCGGCAGAAAAGCGCCATGACGCCATAATATTAAACGCCCATATTACCAGATAGGACAAAACCAACAGCAGCTTTGATAACCTTGTCTTGCCCTTTACTGCATTTGTGCTTTCTTCAATATAATCCAGATAGTCTTTCATAGGGCCTTCTCCTTTCAAGAGGTAGTCAAGGCTGACACTATACAAATCACTCATTTTAAGCACACTTACAATATCAGGGTAGGATCTCTCATTCTCCCAATTCGATATTGTCTGTCTGCTGATGCCAAGAGCCTGTGCCGCTTGTTCCTGTGTGATCTTCGCATCCGTTCTTGACTTTTTTATCTTGCCTCCAATATCCACACGCTTGCCCTCCCAACATGAACTTCATCTGGATTATGCCCTATGCGAAAAGCGCTGTCTATCAAAACGCTTTTACAAGGCTAAATTTCTCTGTCAAAATGCTTTTACATTTCTCTGTCTTCCCCGAAACGCTCTGATTTATCTGCCCATCGGGAGCGTGATCTCAAACACGGCGCCGCCATCCCCGTTGTAAGCGCGGATCGTACCTTTATGCAGGTGAATGATCTCCTTCGTCAAGGCAAGGCCGATGCCGGATTTGCCGCTTTTCCCCATGTAGAAGCGCTCAAAGATGTGGGGCAGGTCTCCCTCGGCAATGCCATCTCCATCGTCCTGTATCCGGATTATCACATTCCGTTTGTCGGGCCGGCAGGTCAGGCACAGCTGGCTGTGGGCATACCGCAATCCGTTGGTCAGGATATTCGTGACCGCCCTGCGCATCTGCGTGTCATCGCATTTGACCATGACGGGTTCTTCAGGGAAGTCCGGCGCGATGGTAATGCCGCTGGCAGCGGCTGCCGGTTCCACGGCGCGTATGCTGTCGTATAGCAGCTCCCGAATATCCGTTTCGGAAAGGGCAAGCTGCTGCCGCCCCATATCGATTTTCGAGATGTCCAAGAGCTCCTCCACAAGCTCCGTCATGCGGTCGCTTTCCTCCAGGATCACCTCCGCCGCGCTGGCCGTGTCCATCACGCCCGCCTGTATGCCCTCCGCATAGCCCTGTATCGCCATAAGCGGCGTTTTCAGCTCGTGGGAGGCATTCTGGAAGAAGGTCTGCTGCCGCTCCGCCTCCTTCTCAATATCACGGCCAAACCGGAACCCCAGCAGGCACATGACGGAGGAAATTGCCAGCAGCACCCCAAAGAACGCCCAGTTCAGCGTCACGATATAGCGGGTGATGGGCCCGATATCTATGTACATGATATAGGAATACGGTTTTTCCGAATTACCGTAGTCCTCCTGCACAGGCATGAAGATCAGGTGGTGCTTGTCTGCCTTGAAGTCGTGGCATCGATTGGGTGCAACAGACCGTTCACTGCAATACGCCAGCAGCTTTTTCTCCAGCCGATAGGTGTCCTGGCTCCATGTGTTGGGCTGGTAGCCGTTCTCCAGCTCAAGAAACACAATGCTGGGCGTGAAGAAATGCTCCTCCGCCCCGTCGTCCCAATCGTCATCATACACCTCGCCCTCATAGGTGTAAGGAATGGTGCGATTCTCATACTGCGCCTCGTTGCGCAGCGCCTTTTCCGCCTCGCTTACAAAGTGGGCGGGGATCACAACGTTCACCGCCAGCATGAAAAGGGCAAAGAGCAGCAGTGCCGCACCGAGGATCAGGTACACGATCCGCAGCTTGATGTTTTTCATGTGCGCTCCGCCTCCTTTAGCTTATACCCAAAGCCCCATATTGTGCTTACGCTGACAGTGCTGCCTGCTTGCAGCAGCTTTTTTCGGATACGGCGCAGTGTTTCATCGGTCACGCGGGTCTCCACCTCCGAGTCGAAGCCCCATACTGCGTTAAGCAGCTCCTCACGGGAATAGGCTTTCTCCGGCTGCTTCATCATATAGCTGAGCAGCCGCAGCTCAGTCTGGGTCAGCGCAACAGGTGTATTCCCGCGAAGGACGGCATTTTCCGTAGCGGAATAGCGGAGATCTCCATAGTGCAATTCATCTACTGCCGCCGCTGTTTTCCCCCTGTCCATCTCCACCCGGCGCAGCAGGGCTCTCACCTTCATGAGCAGTATGGTGGGGCGAAAGGGCTTGGTGAGGTAATCGTCACTGCCCTGACTGATGCCCATAACGTAATCCAGCTCGCTGTCCTTGGCCGTAAGAAGGATAATGGGAATATCGGAAACAGACCGTAGCTCCCGGCACACGGCAAGGCCGTCCGTACCGGGCATCATAATGTCCAGTATGACCAGCTCCGCAGGCTCCTGACGGAATGCCTCCAGCAGCGCGTCGCCGTTTTCAAAGGAGCGCACGGTATATCCGTCGCTTGCGAGGAAGCTATGGAGCAGTTCCCGGATACTCTTTTCATCGTCCGCCAAATAGATGGAATGTCCCATGGTGACCTCCTAGAAAGCAGCGCCAAATGCTGCGCACAGGCGCAGCATCGGCGTCGTATTTAGTTAATCATATCAGAAAAACTCTTTGCCGTCAAAAGGGGCAGATGCCGCTTTCGCAGCCGGTATTGCCCCAAATGGTGTCGTACAGCTTGCACAGCTGGTTATCAAGCTCTACCAGACGGTTGTAGTCGGCGATCAGCGCGTCCTTTTCCGCGTCGGTCAGGAAGCTCAGGCTGCGGATGAAGGCGGCCTCATCGTAGTTGTCGAAGTCGTAGTCGTCCGGCAGGTTGAAGTACGCCTCGTCCACCTTGTCCCACAGGTCGGCGTTCTTCTCGCAGAGGCGGTCATACTCCTGCTCCAGGGTGTCGATCTCGTCCAGCACCTTGGGATCGGCCTTCTCCAGTGCCTTCTCGTAAAGCGGCATATTGTCGCAGGCGGGCAGCTGCCCATACAGCTTCTCCATCTGGGCATCCAGCTCGTTCAGCTCCTTGATGTCATTCAAAAGGGTTTCCTTCTCCGCCTCCGTCAGCGTAGTCATGCTGCGGATGAACGCTGCCTCGTCAAAGTTCTCGAAATCGTAGTCATCAGGCAGGGCATTGCAGGCCTCGTCTACCTTGTCCCACAGTGCTTCATTTCTCTGGAATACGGCATCGCTTTTTTCCTCCAGTGCCTCGATCTGCTCCCAAATGGCATCCTCGTTTTCGGTAGCGATGAGGGTCTGCGGCTCTGCCTGATTGGGCGCAGCGGCAAATGCCGCAGTCGATGCTCCGATGGCTGTAACCGTCATTGCCAGTGCCAGTAAAAGGCTCCAAACTGTTTTCTTTTTCATGGTATATTACGCTCCTTCTTTGAAGTATTCAGGTCGTGTATCAACCTTGTCTGTATCATATCAGAAGAAGTCTCTGACTTCCCCCGCAAAAGTGCGGGGAAAGTGTCACAAAACTGTCACAAAGTCGGTATGCCAGCACGTTTCAAGGCGGCCTTGACATAGAACCGCCTTGACATCCATAGCTGTGATTGATAAGATAGACGCACCTTTCTGACGGGAGAGCCGTCGGAATGAACCGCGAATGACCCACACATCGTGGCGGCGCACAGGCCGTCCAACATGCGAAGGAGCCTTATGAACGGAACGCACAAACAGATTTTTATCGTCATCACACAGACGGGTACGATGCTGTCCCGTATTCTGAAGCGTATCACCGGCGCGGAGTACAACCATGCCTCCCTCAGTCTTTTCCAGGATCTGACGAGGATGTATTCCTTCGGGCGCAGGCACCCCTATAACCCCTTTTGGGGCGGCTTCGTCATCGAATCCCCCCACGCGGGGACGTTCCGCCGCTTCTCCGATACCACCGCCATCATCCTTGCTGTGGAGATCACCGAGGAGCGATACGCGGCGCTGGAGGCGACGCTGGAGGCTATGTGGGCGCGGCGGGAGCAGTTTTCCTATAATTTGGGCGGCCTGCTCCTGGCGTATTTCCGCATCCTCTGGAAGCGCTCGAACTGCTACTACTGCTCGGAATTTGTGGAGGATATGCTGCTGCACGCGGAGGTGCGCGGCGCGGGTGAGCTGCGCGCCCGTGTCGTCCAGCCCATCCACTTCCTGAAGCTGCCCCACACCCGGCTGTACACCGGACGGCTGCGGGACTATCCGCATTGCACGGCGTCAAGGTAAGAGGGCTTTCACCGTGTCTGATGCGATCTACAAATAGAAGAGATCTTCGCTGCGAATGGACATTTCAGCGCATACACCGGTTGCGGAAACGAAAAAGTGCCAACGCCCTTTGCGCTGTGAACACTGTTTGCAGGCAGAAAGTGTCTGTCTTATCATTTGCCTGAGACAACGCTCGCATATATTCAACATAGACTATACCGGAGCCAGACCATGAAACAAAAGACGCAGGGACGAGTGCTGATAGCTCTCGTCCCTGCATCTTTTTTTCTTCAGTGACTATGATGAATATGCGGTCATTTCCTATAGTTTTACCTTACGCTTCTCTTCTTGGGGTAATAATACATACCGAGCACAATGAATTCACGGCCGCATCCATTTTAATGCCGGTTTGAGGGCATTGCGCTCATGCCGTGTTGTCAGCTATTTGCTGCTGGCAGTGATACATATACCTCATACGGGTACTGTGAAACCATAACGCCCGACAGCGGCTATCAGATGGCCGATGGCTCTCTGACCTACTCGCTGGCTGTGGCAGGTGGTGAAACGGTGAAGATCACCGGTAACCGCTTTACTATGCCTGCAGGCAATGTGACCATCACCTGCAAGTGGGAGACGGCCACAACGACTGTCAAGGGCATCACCAGCTTCTCCATCAGCGGTGTGGTCGGTGCGGTGAACAACACCACCAATACCATTACCATCACACTGCCCCGCGGCACAGATGTGACGAAGCTGACCCCGGTTATCGCCACAAACGGTGTCAAGTCCCTGACACCTGGCAGCGGTGAAACGGTGGACTTCACCAATGCCGTGACCTACACCGCCGCCATGGAGGATGGCAGCAGCAAAACCTATACTGTCACGGTCTACGTGGACAAGGGAACGCTGGCCGATCAGTTCTGGGACAAGCTGACGGACTTTGCCACCCAAGTTCCCTGGTGGGAGTATGCAAAACATCAGCAAAGCACCAGCAAGTATCCCAAGTATTGGTAAGTAGTTTTCTCTACGCAAGGGAGGCTGCCGGCAACGCCGGCAGCCTCCTTCTTATTTTCCATCCTTCGCTGCTACGAACCAGCGGCCTTTTTCAAACCAGAGATAACTCTCCCTGCCCCGTATGCGGCAGGTATATCTCTCTCCCACGCCGCCTACACTTTGGCAGGCTGCGCGGCGCACGTCCAGTATCTTGTCGATATGATATCTGCGTATTTCGTCAAACTCGATCTCGATAGGACGCATCTTCCCGTTGGCGTCAAAATGCACCGTCACCGGCACATACTTCTTTTCAAGTTCCATGGATATTCCCCCTATCCTGCGAAGTAGCCTATCGGATGCACGGTATGGTCATCCTTGGGATTGATGCAGCCCAATGCCGGGTCAGACATGGTGATGGCGCGGCGCACACTCATATAGCCATATCGCTGCCGCAGCCTGTCCACGGTCACGTCAATCTGCTCCCAAGCACTTCGACGCCTATCGTTATCAAAAAGCGATGTTTGTATACCAATGGTCGCATCTACCAGATCAGCCCCTCGCACACCGATGCTGCGTATCGGCGCTGTCCAGGAATAGCTGCGACGGAACAGGTCGAACGCCACTTCTGCGATCTCCGCACTGGAGCAGGTGGGAACTGCCAGTTTCTTTTGCCGGCAGTACCAATGCAGCTCCGTATCCCGGACAGCAACTTCGACCACCGTACACTTTGATGCCAGCTCCCGCATTCTGCAGGCGACGCTTTCCGCCAACAGATACAGCATGAGACGCACATCATCGTCGTTGACCAGATCGCGCGGCGTGGTGGCGCTGTTGCCTACCGATTTTATGGCGCGGATATGATCACTGCGCTGCACAGGCGATACATCAAGCCCGTTGGCAAAGGTGTGCAGCACCAGCCCCATTTTCCCCAGCTTGTATTCCAAAAGCTTCGGCGACGCCTCGGCAAGCTGCCCGATGGTATAAATCCCAACACCACGCAGCTTGCGCTCTGTGGCAGGACCAACATAGAGCAGATCGGATGCTGGCAGCGGATAGACAATTTCTTTATAGTTATCCCGCTCGATACGGGTGATGGCGTCCGGCTTTTTATAGTCACTACCCAGCTTCGCCGTGATCTTATTGTCGGAAACGCCGATGCTGGCGGTGATCCCCAACTCAAACTTGATCCGCTCGCTGATCTCTTCAGCAATACTCACGGCCGAACCGAACAGACCGACGCTGCCGGTCACATCCAACCAGCTTTCATCAAGGCCAAACGGTTCGATCTGGTCGGTGTATTTCTCGTAAATCTCGCGAGCCATCTTACTGAATCGGATATACTCCCTCATATCGGCAGGCAGCACCACCAGATCGGGGCAAAGCTGCTTCGCCTGCCAGATGGCCATGCCGGTTTTGACGCCACGTGGCTTTGCTACATAGTTGGCAGTAAGGACGATTCCGTGACGGGCTTCTGGATCACCGCAGACTGCCACCGGCTTTTGACGCAGTTCAGGACGCCGCTGACATTCCACAGATGCATAGTCGGGTAAGGGGAGAACATTACTGCTCGCCCCTCCCCTAAGAACCGTACGTGATGGTTTCCCATCATACGGCTCAAGCCTTTCAAAGCCTATTGCTGCCGCAATAAGCCGGCTGAAAAGGTTGGAATGTGTGAATCTTCAAATGACAGTTAGGATGAACCAGAAAATTGGTCGTCTGGGTACCGTTCCTGTATTTATGGCATTGGCCACCTGTTTCCAAAGTCAGCTTTCCCCCGCACAGGGCGCATAGACCTTTTTGCTGGTTGAACAGCCTCCTAAGCGTTTTGTTGCCCGCTACGCTGACCCGCATCTTCTCTGTTTCCCTTTCTTCCAAATACAGATGCCATTCTTCATCGTAGGGATTTGCCTTATCCCGGATTGCAGGAAACCGTGCGATTTTAGTGTCTGACGCATATTCCAGAGCATAGTATCCCGTAGTTCCGTCCTCCCGTTTCCATTGACAGGAGAAAGTCCAGTTGCGGCGATAGATGCGGTGGAAGTATCGCTTTGCAATCCATCTGGCGCCTTTATTATGGTGCCTGCGTTTTGCCCATCTCCAGAGCGCGAAGAAAATCTGAGCATCTATGTATTGGAACGTTTTCGAGGAAACATTGAAACGATGGAAATTTACCCAACCCCGAATAACGGGATTCAGCCGCATAATCAAGTCTTGCTGTGAGGCGGCTTTATTTTGGCGTATGATGCCCCTGACTTTCGCAAGGAAGGATTTGATTCCCGCCTTGGAGGGTCGAATCAACAGTTTGCCATTATATTTCCTCACGTTGCAGCCAAGAAAATCGAATCCCTCGTCGATGTGCGTGATGACCGTCTTTTCCTGTGATAAGGTCAGCCCTCTCTCTTGCAGGAAACCTTGAATCATGGGCTTTACTTCATATTCCAGGATGTCCGGGGATACGCCGGTAACGATAAAGTCATCGGCGTATCTTGTGAAATTGACTTTGGGGTTGAATAGCTTCCCGTTCATCCACTTTCGCTGAAAGTGTCCTTTTAGCAACTTTTCCATTCCATCCAGTACCATGTTGCAGATTACAGTTGAGATGGTGCCGCCTTGAGGTGTCCCGGCTTCTGTTTCATGCAGTTGCCCTTGTTCAATGTACCCGCTTTTGAGAAATTGTTTGAGGATACTCTTATCCATGGGAATGTGTTCAAGAATCCAATTGTGGCTGATATTGTCGAAGCATCCTTTTATGTCTCCTTCCAGCACCCACTGAGGGGCGGTGGATATGGCGAGACAATTAAAGCAGTGCTCGATGGCATCTTGCACACATCGCTGCGGACGAAACCCATAGGAGTGCGGGTCTGCTGTCGTTTCGGCGATTGGTTCCAGCGCCAGACGGTACAGTGTCTGCATGGCTCTGTCCGTCATTGTCGGGATGCTGAGCGGCCGAAGTTTTCCGTTTTTCTTTGGAATATACACCCGTCTGAGCGGCTGTGCTTTGTAGCCTCGTCTTTTCAGCTTCCCTATGGCTTTGGACTTTCCGCTGGGAGTATCCCATAATTCATGGTCCACGCCGGAAGTTCGCTTACCTTGATTTTCTGTCACTTGTTTTACCGCCAACGCTTTTGCGTAGAACGAGTGCGTCAGCGTCCACTGCAAGGCTTTCACCTTGCCCCATTTCTTTTCCTTTACAGCCTTTGCAATACGCATTTGCAGTTTCTTCACACTGCGCTCTGCGGCCTTGAAATCTATCTCCTGCCAGCTTTGCGCGGTGCGGGGAGTCGCACACAGTTGCCTGTTCATCTGCCTTACTCCTTTCAGAAATTTTTCAAATTCTCTTGCAAAGAAAGACCAGGCGGAAGTCTGCTCACTTTCGGGTGAAGTGATGTTTCAACTCCTATCCCGGCCATTACAGTCGGGCATTCGCTTTCTCCGCCGCTCCTTTACCTCCACACCCCATCGGCTTTCCTTACGGTCAGCGTTCCGCTTTGGCGGAGGGTATAGAGGCTTACCACGTTTCCCTGGATTGACGCTGACAACTTAGGCTCTGCCTTTTCGCCGGAAGCCCTCTGAACCGTGTGTTCCATGCTTTCAGGAGAACAACTCGACTTCATTCCCGTTTTGGGTCAGGCCTGTCAGCAGCTTTGGCCTGTTCATGATAACGACGTTTATCAGCAGTTCAGTTTTCTTAGCCATATTGCCCCAGCCAGCTCCCTGGCCGCCTTGCTGCTGGCAGCCTTGCCGTCCCCTCACGGTTTCAGCTTCATCCTTTGATGATAGGGCTACTGTGTCTCGCTCCGTTTCCTCATAACCGTTGCCAGTTACTTTGTGAGCGATAGGCTCCGCTGACGGTACAGCGGGTTCTCTCATGCCGGAGAACAGTCAATCCAGTGACTTCGTGTCACACAAATGCGTTCATGTCTACGTGTAGAATATTCCGTCCCATCTATCCGTCCTCCTCCCAGTTTTCTTAACCACCATAATAGAACATAAGTTCTATATACGCAAGAGGTAAATACTGTCGGCACAGCTCATGACTGTCATTTTGACGACACAAAATATAGGAGGCATATCTGCACAGTTCTTACAACGGTTGTGTAGTGATGGACATGTACTCAGAGATAATGGCAGGCCTGTAAGGAAAATTCCTATGCTTTATACAAAAGCCTTACCCCCAAACGGCACAGCTTAAAAATCTTGCTATCCTCCGTTGTATATCGTGAAATATACACATATGGCATAAAACCTCGAATTACATATGCTCTAATGGTGCGCTTCACAGTGTTTGCCCGGAGCAGCGTTGCCTATCAGGCCACTCAGATCGGTGTAATCTGCAGCGCACTGGCCAATAGCTTCGGTTTTACCTTCGACAGCGAGGGTCATGTTCCCGGCTGGGCGGTCAATCCCAACAGCAAGCTGACCCATATCGCTTGCGAGGCCTACAAGCATCTGACCGGCACGGATATGATCGTGGATCCGGTACACGCCGGCGTGGAGTGCGGCGCCTTTGCGGAGAAGAATCCCCACCTGGACATGATCTCCGTTGGTCCGACGCTTCTTGACGTGCATACGCCCAATGAAACCTGCAAGATCGAGGATGTCAAGATCACTACCGAGCTGCTGATTGAAATCCTGGAGCGTATCGCCAAGTAAAAAGACTTCATCTTACTTCCAATTTAGGCTACTTTCGACCATTGTCTCCTTACAGGTCAGGAGCCGGACTGCGTGATACGCGCAGTCCGGCTCCTGGCAATTTATGTATGCCGATGTATGGTCTATATGAAGCCCTGCCGCTTTCACGACTTCTGTATCGCAGCCAATGAGTCCATGAGCGAATGGAAACCATCTTCTCCCAGCATGGCCGCGGCATCGAACGGGATGCCTTCAGCGGCCGTAATAGCCGGATCGCAGCCGGGCATATCCTCGCCCATTGCGGGCGTGCCCTTGCTCAAAAGCACCTCGTCGTGGTTAACCTATTCTGCGCTGATTGGAATCGGAACTCTGAACTGTTTCCGAAACAGGCTCGCTCTCCTGACGGGAACGCCACTCGATGTTCTTTTCGAGGATGTCTCCGGATACTGCATCAACCTTGTAGGAATACGCACACTTGTCCGTGTAGAACTCCAGAATGTAGCAAGGCTTGCCCTGATTGCGGCTCAGCTCCTCTCGGGTGAACACGATCTTCTGCGCTGCCTCATCCAGCCCTGCGCCCCTCAGGGCGATCTGCTTTGCCTTGTCAAGAGCCAAGAAAAACACCCGGAATGCCCCTATTGCGTAACAGGGGCGCAGAAAGGAGAGTTTATGAGAACAGGGCTTACGAAGCAGGAAAAGACCACCGATATATGGTTTGACGAGAAAGACCCCCTTATCCATATTCGCACCCACAACACCGACTTAAAGAAGCGGCTTGCCGCCTACGCCGTAGCGCACCCCGGCGAGTGCCGCCAGACCGACGCAGACCCGGACACGGGCTGTATGGAGTTTGAGATTGCAAAGGGGCGTTTCTCTTTCCGTCTGACCGCCCCATACAGCGAGGAGCGCCGGAGAGCCACCAGCGAAGCGGCAAAAAAGTGCGGCGTTCATAGAAAGATTACACATTTGTATGGAGACAGTAATTGAAAAGTTCGTGCTTTGCATGGTATAACTATATTGGATAAGTTTATCCACACAAAGTGAAAGATGATGATATGCCCGAAAGGAGGAAACAGCATGACAACTCTGATACAGTATTTACAAAGAGTGCTTATAGTAGCTATTCCAGCGATTCTCGTTTTTTTGTGTTTTACCCCGTACCGAATGAAAGCACTGTCTGCGATGAATTTGCGTACTTCACACAGACATGAAGCGGGACTTATTTTGTTTGTCACTTCGATATTCGGTATTCTTGCTCTGACATTGTGGCCAACATATATCTGGATGGATTCTCCTGGTGTTTGGGGAGATATTCGTATTTTAATTGATCGTCCTTCATGGAAATCTAATTTAAGTTTAATTCCCTTTACGGTGTTCAAAGATTATATCGAGGATTTGTTTAAAACTCCTGTCTTTTTCTTTGCAACCCTAATTAACTTTTTTGGGAATTTGGCGATATTTGTTCCTATTGGCTTTTTCCCTGCGTTGTTGTTCCGCGATGCTAATTGGAAAAGATCTGCCATTATTGGATTTGGTATGTCTGCATTGATTGAGCTTGCACAGTATTTTATTATGAGAAATGTCGCTGTTGATGACATCATTCTGAATACTGCCGGTGCAATATGTGGTTACCTACTTTATCTGTTCATTCGTAAACATTGGACTAATTTTACTGACGGCTTTTTGTGTAGAGAAGTGTCAAAGGGTTGAGGTAGCATATTAGAAAAATTCCTGTTATCATCAGTTGGTAACAATTTGGATAGGAGCAGCTATTTTCGTACAGAAAACGGCTGCTTTTTTCCTTTACACAAAATCAAAAAGGAGGGCTACTATGCCAAAGAAAAACCATCGACCACCATCGAGGAAATAAAAACACAACAAAGAAAGGAACGTTAGCTTGTGGACTTGCCGTCTGAAAACAGCATTTTATGCTGTTTTCAGACAGAAAGTTTGAAAGCGAATAATTGAACTTTATGGAACAAACGGAATTTTGCCATTGTGCTGACCTCCTTTTTTGATTTTGGGGATAAAAAAAGACCGTCAACTTTTCGCATAGTGCGACCAGTCAACGGTCAGTTTTCGGTATTAAATTGTATCATTTATGATGGAAAGTTAGTGAATACCTGTTTGTTTTTTACTCATATAATGCTGGCAATTCATCTTCCGATGCAGTTATTACTTCATAGTCGTAACTTCCCCAGAATGCTCCTATATCGGCAGAAGTGAAGAAATCTTGTTCCATACCTGTTGTGATGACTCTTCCAGCTTTTACAGCAACCGCCGAATAGATAACCTCATAAGATGTACCATCAGAAAGATTAAATCGGAAACTGGTCACCGAACCACCAGCCGTAGGTTCAGTGGTTTTATCTTTCAGAGAAATACTTTCAAAAGTCTGATAAATACTTTCAATATCTTCTGATTCGGTAATCACTGTTTTCTCCGCATCCGCAGGATTAGTGAAGCGGAACATTTCCACATTTTCGATACTGGACAATTCAAAAGGAAAGTCGATACTTCCTTCTTCATTGCAAGCAGTTAATGTGAAACAGAGCATAACTGCCATAACCAGAATAAACATTTTTTTCATGTAAATCACCCTTTCTTGTTCACCATTTGACTGATAAATATTGATGCAATTTATAAAACTTGCTGGCGGCGAACAGCTTTTCATGCTGTCTGCGGACGGCAAGTCCACAAGGGATAGCCGCTTTAGCGGTGCAAAGGGGTGTAGCCACCTTGACGGAACGAAGTGACGAATTATTCTCTGTCATGCAGCCTTCTTCTGATGACAGAGAATGATGCGACCCAGAAAGCACGATACTCCAGATAGGAGAGTATAGAAGTGCGCCCTTTAGTTCCTAAAGGGATTTTATCAGTTCGACAAATGGGGAATTTGGTCAAGCTTTTGACTCAGAGCATTTCCAAGATACAAATGCAAGAATACCGCAGATTACAGCAACCCCGATGCATACGGCCCTCGCAATATTGCTCAAATCCAAGAAGCCACTTCCTGTACCTGTAATAGCACAGGCGATTGCTAAAATAGTTATGAGAGCAAAAACACTGCTAATAACTTTCAGAATGACACCTTTTTTCATGCAATCACGCTCTTTTATCAAATTCCGGTTTGTTGCTCAAATTTTGCATTCAAATTATACCATAAAACTTGTGAACAGTTCTACCGCAACTTTGGAATATATGAGAAAAGTCCGAACAGTTTTCTGCCCGGACTTTCTCCCTCAATCATAAATCAATTCCGCTTTCACAACTTCCTCTGCCTGTGCCTTGCAAGCGTTCATCTGCCGCACCCATTCCATTTGGTTTTCAGCTTTCAATTGTTCGGTCACGCCGTTGCGCTTCGCCAGCTCTGGCACGATCAGCTCCATGCGGTTTCGTGCCGCTTCGTCAATCTCGGCGCAATGCTCAAAGAGGCTATCGGATAGCACCAGCTCATTGAACAGCATCGGGCGGTGCATTTCCAGATACGCCTTGCGGAGTCTGCCGTAGTGTCCGAGGGCCTTTGTCTTGCGGATAATGATGTTCGGGCGTGCCCTTGCTCAAAAGCACCTCGTCGTGGTTAACCTATTCTGCGCTGATTGGAATCGGAGCTTTGAACGGTTTCCGAAACAGGCTCGCTCTCCTGAAGGGAACGCCACTCGATGTTCTTTTCGAGGATGTCTCCGGATACCGCATCCACCTTGTAGGAATACTGCTTCTTCGCGGTGTAGAACTCCAAGATGTAGCAGGGCTTGCCCGAATTGCGGCTCAACTCCTCTCTGGTGAACACGATCTTCTGCGCTGCCTCATCCAGCCCCGCGTCCTCTAATGCGATCTGCTTTGCCTTTTCCAAGCCGATAAACTCCGGAGCAAGGGGAATGATCTTATCGCAGGTCTTATCCATGATCACGCCCAGAACGGCGTCAATTTTGTAAGTCCAGCGAGCTGAGTCACTTTCAAAGACGAAGTAATAGTAGGGTGACTTGATGCCGCCGGCAACCAGCTCCTCTGTCGTGAAGACCACCTTCACATTGACCCCGGCGTCGTCCAGTGCGATTTTCTTCGCGTCCGCCAGAAGAATGAAGTGGTAAGCCTCGATGATGCTGCCGTTCTTGGCGTCCACCTTGTAGGAATACTGCTTCTTCGCGGTGTAGAACTCCAGGATGTAGCAGGGCTTGCCTGAATTGCGGTTCAGTTCCTCTCGGGTGAACACGATCTTTTGTATAGCTTCATTAAGTCCGGCATCCTTCAAGGCGATCTCCTTCGCCTCCTCCAAAGAGATGAAGTCCGTTGTCACGATCTCTTTCTGTTGCTTCTCCAACACAGTGCCCAGCACCGCATCAATGCGGTATGTCCACTGTGTTTTTGCATCGGCAAAGACGAGCTGGTAGTAAGGCGTTTTGATGCCGCCGCTCACAAGGGTTTCCTCGGTAAAGCTGACTTTATCCTCGCATCCGGCATCATCCAGGGCGATTTTTTTCGCTTCGGAAAGCGTGATATACTTCCCGGCGTAAATAATGCTGCCGCTCTTTGCGTCGATTTGGTAGAAATATTGATTCGTCCCGGTGTAAAACTCCAGCAGGTAGCAGGGTTTGCCCTGATTGCGGTTCAGCTCCTCTCTGGTGAACACGATCTTCTGCGTCAGCTCATCAAGCTTCGCGTCCCTCAGTGCAATCTTCTTCGCTTCCTCCAAGGAGATGAACTTCGATACACTGACAGAAGCAATGCCGGAGGCCTCTTGGAATTTAAGAAGCTCGTCCAACGACATGCGGGCAACCTCGTCCGTGGGCAGACCGGTTTTGTTTGCTGCGGTGAGGATCCAGTCGGCGCGGCCAAGGGAGACATGGAATTCCTCGGCGATCTTTGCTGCTTCGGCGTTTTCCGTCAGTTCGGAGTGGAAAACCAGCGTGCCGACGGCATCGGTCTGCTCCAGGGCCTGCTGGATCTCCGCGGAGAGCGATGCCTTTAGCTCGGCGTTCGCATCAAGACGGGAATCAAAAGAGATCAGAACCGTCGCTTCACCGTTTTCCATATATCCGCAGGCCTCATAGGCAGCGACCGTGCGCGTTAGAGCGGTCTCGACACTCTGCTTTCCCAGCGCAACATCGCTGAGCGCATTTTCCGCATCGCTGTTCAGACTGCGGACATTCTTAACGCTCCCGCTTTTGGCAATCGTATATTCCACGCTGGGGTTGACATCCATTGTGAAGGTGCCTGCTGTCGCATTGCTTCGGATGGCATGTGTGGCGATGCCGGTGCAGAAAACCAGTGCAAGGCAGGCAGCCATTGTTCCAAGCTTGGCCCAGCCGGGCTTTCTTTTGGTATTTGCTTCGCTTTCCGCGTCAGCGATAAGCTCGTCATTGATCTTTCCGATCGAACGAAGAAGAACTTCGGTTTTCATAGCATAATTCCCTCCTTTTCAAGAAATCGTCTTAGTTCGTTTCTCATACGGAAAAGCAAAGACGTCACCTTGCTCTCGCTCATTCCGTATGCGTCCGCAATATCCCGTATTGCATAGAGATGATAGTATCTGCGGACAAAAATGTTACGGTTCAGCTTGGGCTTTGCATACAGGAAGCGGTCAATGGCGGCAGCCAACTCATTTTCTTCTATGGTCTGCTCCACAGTCGTTTCCGAAGGAACGCAGGCTTCCAACTCAGACAGCGCGAGGACTACTTGTCCGTGTCCGCGTTTTTCGGCAGTATACCGCTTATAACGGTTCAGAGCGAGGTTGCGCGTGATTTTCCCTAAGTAGATCGACAAACGGCTCGGACGCTGCGGCGGGATCGAATTCCATGCGCCGAGATATGTGTCGTTGGCACATTCCTCCGCATCCTCTTTGTTACGCAGTATGTTATATGCAATCGTATGGCAGTAGTTCCCGTACTTTTCTGTGGTGGCGGTAATCGCGCTCTCGTTACGCGCCCAGTACAATTCTATGATCTCATGGTCTTTCATTGCGCCCTCCCTTCTTTCTGCGTAAAGGCCTTTCACTTATATAGACAACAAAAATAGCCATTCATTGCGTGGACAGGAAAACTTTTCTTCAAGTTTATCATATCATGCGGGAGCGGCGATTTCTACCGGTCTGAAAGTGCTGGCTTAAAGAAACAGCTTGCCGCCTACGCCGCAGTTTACCCCGGCGAGTGCCGCCAGACCGACGCAGACCCCGAAACGGGCTGCATGGAGTTTGAAATCCGCAAGGGGCGTTTCTCCTTCCGTCTGACCGCCCCATACAGCGAGGAACGCCGCCGAGCCGCCAGCAAAGCAGCGAAAGCACATACCGATAACTTGTCACGCACTATTCAAAAAAGTGTGATATAATTTTTTTGAAAAAGTTTGAGATTTGATGTAGTATTTGCAGCTAAAACCGTAGTATATAGGTGAAGCCGGAAAGGAGGCGATGTGATGACAACAGATGAAAATATCATTGAATTGTTTTTCGCACGTTCAGAACAAGGCATACGGGAACTGGACATAAAATACGGAAAAGACTGCCACAATCTTTCCTACCATATCGTAGGAAGCAGGCAAGACGCGGAGGAATGTGTAAACGATGCTTATTTGGGCGCATGGAACGCGATTCCCCCTGCGCGCCCTGATCCTCTGCTGACTTATATCTGTAAAATCGTTCGGAACATTTCATTGAAGATTTATTACAGAAAGGAAGCAGCAAAACGAAGCAGCCAATACACGATTGCTATGGAGGAAATCGAAGCCTGCATAGCAGCCCCTAACACAGTAGAAGCAGAGATCGAAGTCAGAGAGCTGGCCTGTATCATTGGGGATTTTTTGGATACGCTGACTGCCGAAAACCGCGTTATCTTCATGCGCCGCTATTGGTTTGCCGACAGCTATAAAGACATAGCCGAGTTTGTAGGACTTTCGGAGAAAAATATCTCCGTCCGGCTGACCCGTATCCGTCAGAAAATGAAAGAGTATTTAGCGGAGAGGGAGGTGTTTGTATGAACTCTAAGAATTTTTCCGAAGCAATAAACAAGTTGGAAGATAAATATATCACAGAAGCAATAACATACAACCATATGAGCAAAACTGGCACACGCAGGCATATTAAAAAAGGTTTTTTAATTGCTGCACTTATCGCAGCTCTCTTGCTGCTGTGTGCTGCTGCATATGCAACAATTATCCGTTCTTACTCAACGACCATCGAAAACACAACCCTATATTGGTATACAGATGCTGGCGTAGTGGATTCCAGCCAACCGGGCTCGCTTTCACCAGAAGAAGCTGCACAGAAACTTGCGGTATTGTTCATGGAGGACTTGAAAACAGACAGCGAGGAAAGAACCTTTAAGGTAACGGAATATAAAAACCTTTCTGTATCTGTTATGCCGACAAGTCAGATTGATGCGGAAACTGCTGCAATTTATTGCTTGAGGGAGGAAGAAATCTCCCCTGACACGTGGCTTGTGGAAATCTCCGTTTCCTATAAATACGAGGGAATATTAAGCCCTGTCGGACCGAGTAATGGGGAGTGGATTGACATTCTCTATCAAGCAAGCCCTATCGGATTTTTAATGACAAAAGACGGCAATTCCTATTCACTGCAATCGAGATATAGTTAAGACAAAGTGGTGCAGCACTATTCACAAAGCGCAATCGACGAAAATCGGTTGCGCTTTTTCATTGTCTGCCCCATACAGCGAGGAACGCCGCAAGACGGCAAGCGAAGCGGCAAAAAAGTACGGCGTTCATAGAAAAGTTGCACATTTGTATGGAGACAGGAATTGAAAAGTTCGCGCTTTGCATGGTATAATTATATTAGATAGTTATAAGTGATTTGAACAATCCTTCTGCCCGCCGACAAAGCAAAAGAAACCGACCTGATTCTTGGAGGTGAACAGTATGAAGAAAAAGAAGTTATGGATTGCGATCCTCGTGGCTTTTGTAGTGCTTGTATCATCCGTTGTTTATTTGAACCGGGCTGTAATTTTTCAGCGCGGCAATCCCATTCCTTATCTTACAGCGGCTGCCCGGATTTCTGAAAAGAACCCCTATGTGGCGGTGGATGAAGCAAAGGGCATCTATATCTCCAAGCGTGGCGAATGCCCGGAGCTTCTTGAGTATTATCAGGAAAAAACAGGGATGGAATTTGTCGAACAAGCTGGGAGCCGCTACCTGTTTACTGATGGGAGCCGAAATGAAGTAGCCTCGTCTGAGGTTTATTGGGGGCATTATACGGTCTGGGTGTTGCCCGCTATGGACGCTGCCGCGAACTACGATGCTGAGCAATACGACGCGAAGCCTGTCATTTATCTCTACCCGGAGAAGAAAACTGCGGTCACTGTGAAATTGAACTATGCCGGAGAACTGACCTGCACATATCCTGCCTACAATGACGGCTGGAAGGTTTGCGCCAGTCCCGACGGCACATTGACAGACGCCGACGGGCAAACGTACAACTATCTTTATTGGGAGGGCGTAAACAGCGTTGCTTATGATTTTTCCGAGGGCTTCTGCGTAGCCGGAAGCGACACCGCCGCTTTTCTGGAGAACACCTTGAACCAGTTGGGACTTACCCGGAAGGAAGCAAATGAGTTTATCGTTTACTGGCTGCCGCTGATGAAAGAGAATCCTTACAATCTCATTGCATTTCAGTCTGACAGCTATACACAAGCGGCGCAGCTATCCATTGAGCCAGCACCCGATACATTGCTGCGGGTATTTATGGCGTGGATGCCGCTTGAGAGTGCCGTGGATATTTCTACGCAGAACCTCACCGCCCCGGTGCGCACCGGCTTCACGGCAGTGGAGTGGGGCGGCTGTCAAGTTAGGTAACCGTTGGAGTTAAAGAACGTCAAACTTCATTCTCAGGAGGACTGTTATGAACACAAAAACAAAGCAAGGCGGGCTTGGCATCGTATCCATCCTGACGATTGTATTCATTGTTCTGAAGCTGTCAGGCGTGATTAAGTGGCACTGGATATGGGTGCTTTCGCCAATCTGGATTTCCGCATTGACTGCTGTTGTCCTATTTGCCGGTATTCTGATTGGCGGAAGGCTGAAAAAGGGCAAGTGGTAATATGCTGTCAGGAATTTCAAACTCCCTTTAGGAACTAAAGGTGCCTTCCACACTCTCCCATCGGGAGTATCGCGCGTCCTGCGGAGCTTCATTCCCGGTAAGTAGAAGAAAACTGCCAGACCGAGAATGTTTCATCACTTTGTTCCGTTAAGTGAGGAGAATGACAATGAAGATTAAATGGATCGGAAAGTATGACGGGAAAAATCTTCCTACTGTTGATGTTGAAGTTGGTGCAAAAGAACTGCCGGAAGTAACAAGCAAGTCTGCAATCATACTTATTCTGATTGTTCTTTTGTTTGCTTGTTGTGTTTATATCAAAAAAACTTATCTTGGAGGGGTCGCATTTTCAAGAGTTGATTGGATGATAGGTCTTGTGATTGCGTTACTTTTCTTCCCGGTTCATGAACTCATCCATGCCGTAAGTTTTCCAGCGGGTAGTGAAGTCATTATGTTCTACACGACGCAGGGACTTGGAACGACATGTACATCACTGATGACAAGAAATAGGTTTATCGTGGTTAATATGCTTCCATCGCTAATTTTAGGTGTTGTTCCGCTAATTGCATATATGATTGTTCCACGCACTTATGCTTTTGCAAGCACTGTTCTCTGTGTTTTCAGCCTTGTTCATGTGGGGGCTGGGTATGTTGACTATCTGAATATTGTACACTTGTTAAAACTTCCTGCAGATTCAAAAATTCAAATTTCTGGAGCAAAGATATACTGGATGTAAGTTAAGATACTTTCGACCATTGTCTCCTTACAGGTCAGGAGCCGGGCTGCGTAATACGCGCAGTCCGGCTCCTGGCAATTTATGTATGCCGATATATGGTCTATATGATTACCTGCCGCTTTCATGGCTTCTGTATCGCGGCCAATGAGTCCATGAGCGAATGGAATCCATCTTCTCCCAGCATGGCCGCGGCATCGAAGGGGATGTCTTCAGAGGCCGTAATAGCCGGATCGCAGCCGGGCATATCCTCGCCCATTGCGGGTACGGGTTCCGGGTGCATATTGGACAGTATCTCACGAACCAGTTGCTCCACTGTTTGCCGGTCTATCCTTGGCGCAGCCGCGGCCTCCTGTGTTTCCGGGCAATTCATATAGTGGGTCACGGCGTTGACCAGGAACTGTGCCTTGCGCCGACCCTGCTCGTTCAAGATCGCGGCTACCTGCTGGTGGCTTGGGTCACCGGCATTGAATTGGACGGTAAATCTGAAGGAATCCTTCTTTTCGCCCATATGGATCACCTACTCGTCTTCGTAGCCGCATACAAGAGACCGTACCCGGCAGCGTTGGTGCCAATCTCCTCCACAAAGATGGCTGTACCGACCTTACCGGACTTTTCGATCTGTTTCCGAGGCAGCAGAGAGCCGCCGCCTACAAAAATAACCTTGCCGGTACGCAACTCGATCTTCCGCTCCCGCAGAGTACGGAAAAGGTCCGCCACGAAGGACTCCGCGCCGCGCTCTACCAGTGTTTGGATCTCACTGCCGTACTCTGTACTGCAACCTGTGAGAATGGAGTCAATGTCCGTTTCCTCCAGCAGCAGATCATGGTCGGCACGAATCTTGGACAGCAATCGGTTATAGAGTGTAATGACGCCGTTTTCCAGCGAATCGCAGGAAGCCCAGTCTGCTGCGCCATAGCGCAGGGAGAGGTAATCGGCAGTAAAACCGCCTATGTCGATCACAGTGGCCTTGGCAACCGTACCGAGCTGGAGCCGCTTGAACACCGGAGCCGTGGCTGCCAGCGCCTGCGGGAAGCAGACCGCCTCCGTGATACAGATGGAGTATTTCCTCCCATTGAATTCAAACCCGATCACACCGCGGTTCAGGAAATACTGTGCAAAGCGTTTATACTGCGTTCCATAATGCGCAGGCGGCAGCCCAACGGCAAGCTGAATGTTCATCAGCCGATCCGGGACATACTGGCCTGCCGCGTTAATCTCGTAGGCGATGGCGAACAACGTCAGGATAAAAAATCGGTCGTCCTCTGTTTTATCCCGGGTATAGGGGATTCGCTGGTCGGAGAGCGTGTAGTATTTTCCCCGATAAAATAGGATGTTGTCACCGAAAGGGGGACGGGTATCGCTCTCTACCAGTCCGGATGTAAATACCCTACTGGCTGTTTTAATTTGTTTATTTCCGTGGTCTACGCAGACTAACATAAGATCAGCTCCTTCTCTTTTGTGCTTATACTGTGTTTATACGACTTTAATACGCATTACTGCAACAGATAGGAATAAATATCCCCCGGCCTAGCCGGGGGTATTTCTTAGACGGGCGAAGCCCTATGTTACCAGCCACGCCTCATGCGACGTTAGTACGACTTGCCATTTGCATAGGCTGTCCTACCCACGCCGGTATAAGTCCGGCACCTTTTCATTCTTATATAGCCGTCATCCCTAACACTTATGCTTTTTCTTCTGCCTAATTATCTCAACAGCAATCTTTACTTCTATCACACAACTTGCTAAACTGTTTCTGCCACTTCATTCTTGAATGGCCTCCCTTTGTTTTGTAGTTTGCAGTTGCCAGACCGCATCTCTACTATAACAGAGGGAGTTTTATTTTCCCTCATCGGCAGCAGCCTCTTTTGAACCACTCGCCCAGCGAGTGGTTTTCGGGATACAAAAAACAGACGTGGAAATCTCCACGTCTGTTTTATACATATTTGTCAGGACTTCTTTAATTCCCTCAAAGAATTTTGGAGCGCATTGAAGATATTGAACCGGCTGGTCGATCAGCTATCTTTCTCCATCGTCAATCAAAAGAAGATCGTCCCGTGTTGCGGCATGATTGCGTAGCTCATCCGAGAAGCCGGAGATGCTGAACAGGACGTACCACACTTTTCGCCGATCCCGCTCCCATGCGACATCGCAGGCCTTAGTTTCCAACGCATGAAGGACATTAAGACCAACGGGTTCTTTCCAGTACTTGCACTCTCCCAGAATCAGGTTCTTGCCCTCCGGATCAAGAGCTGCAATGTCGATCTCATTCTTGGCATCCCAATACCCGCCCAGTTTGGAGAACTGGAACGGCCATGCGTTATTGACATTCAATTCCCACATCCGCTCCTGGCAGATGTCCTCATATACGAAACCGATGTGGCTGGTGGTGAGGCCCTTGCGGATCTTATCCATCACGATACCGCTATGCCCGCTTTCGATAAAGCTCATATTGGGATAGATAAATGCGAACCAAAACCGCAGATAGTTATCCTTGATCTTGTAAAGGCCGCGCTTGCTCTTCTCGGGATTTCCCTCTGTGACAGGCACCCTTCGTTCCAGAATATCCAGATCCATCAAGGTCTTCAGGTACTTGGTCAGGTTCGTTGACTTGACCTCCAACACAGCGGCAATCGTGGAAAGCTTGTGATTTCCGGCTGCGATCGCCTTGATAATGGAAAAGTAACTGCCGACTTCACTGACCTCCTGCTGCAGCAAAAAATGCGGTTCATCATAGAGATAGCCGGAGCGGTTCAGTACGCATTTCTGGATAGCACGATAGATATCGCTACTCTCCGAAAATAACTCGATATACTTGGGGACACCGCCTGTAACAGAGTATAGCTCAATGAGCTCTCTGCGGGTTTTGCCAGGGAAAAACTCATGGTAATAGGCGAACGGGATCTGCTTGAGCCGGATCTGCGCGGTTCGCCTTCCGTATAAAGGGCTGCCGTAGGCCAGTGTCTGAGACTCCATCATGGAGATCAGGGATCCGCAAAGGATGACCATAACAGACTGCTTCTTTAGTATTTCTTCCCATATCCGTTGGAATATGGAAGGAAATGCAGGCTCTGCCTTGCCCAGATACTGAAATTCATCCAGTACGATAACGGGCTTGCTGTCATACTTGGCATCCACGATTGCTTTGAATATCACGTCCCAGCTCTTGACATCCGCATTACGCAGAAGCTCACTATCAATGAATTCTGCCGCTTTCTCTTTGAATGCCGCTCGGTTTTGTGCTTCGGACTCTTCACTCGCAAGGAAAAACAGGGCGTTTTTATCCCGAATAAACTCGGATATTAGCGTAGTCTTTCCCACTCGCCGGCGTCCATACAGTACGACAAGTGCGCTGCCATTCCGCTCATACTCACTTTGCAGCGTCTCCATCTCCTGCTGCCGATCAACAAATACATGCACGCGATCACCACCTTTACAATTATTATACTCCAAATTATAATAATTTCAATCATAATTTCATTCCGCTTCTATAATTCTTTGTGGCAATGTAAGGGACAGCTTTTCAATGGATGCGGTAAAGTGTTTCTCAGAGTATTCATCTCGATGCCACGCCTCATAAAAATCTGTGCAGTATTCCTCCTCCAGAGCATCCCTATCTGCCCAATCCTTTATACAGCCTTCTGCCTGTTCTTCGCGGATGCCCTTCAGCATAGCAAAACGCGCCATATCATAGTCGGCGTACAGCTCTGTAATGCAGCCCGAATCCCAGCTTGTGGTAAACTGCATTGTAAGGAGATAGACCTTGCATGTCTTGCACACCGAGGGGTCAGGCGAGATCACCCGAACCATCTCCGGTGCCATGATAACCATACGCCGCATACGGAGTGCCATCAGCAGGATCAGGAAGGTCTTGCCCGCGCCGCCGGTGCCGCATACGGCAATATATATCTTCCATATCTCTGTTACTTCCGTTTCCGTCACCGTGACCTTACCGGTTTTGGGATCCGTATTCGTTTCCGTTACCGTAGTCGTGCGAGACTCCTCCGTGCTCGTGAAGGTATAGAGGGCGTCCTTGGCCTTACGGATCACATCCTCCATATCCTTGAGGGAGATAGATGCGTAGTCCTGATTTTTGGCGGCACAGTACATGGCAATGAAGCGGTTGGCATTGTAGGCCGGGGAGCTTTCGTATGGATTGATGATCTCCTTCTGGTCGGCACCGGAAGCGGTAAAATCCGTGTCAATCCGGGCGCGAACATCCTCCTGCCCTTCCTCCAGCAAGTCGCTGATCGCCTGCGAGATCTGATTGATGTTCTCCACAATGGCGGCGTTGTCGTTGAGGATCGGTGTGTCTGGACTTCCTTCAACCCCTGCCTTGGTCAACCCGCCGAAGATCAGGGAGGGCAGCAGCATGATGAGCAAGATAGGAATCACCAGCAACCCGGCAATGATGGCAGCAGCCGCCTTGCGATGTGTCCAGAGTATCGCTGCCGCCGCGCCGTAAGGGCCTGCGGCAGCGGTGCCTTTTGCCGCGCCGCTTACCGCTTTTCCGGTTTTGATGGCGCCGCGCACGGCGCCGGCAGTGTGTGCGCTGATCTCAGCGGCTTCGTTCAGGCCGCTGCGTTCTTGCTGGGTCATATCAGGTCTTGTCCTTTCTGCGAGGCGGGTCAGGCAGACGCCGGATCAGGCTCTCACGATAGGAAATGCCGCCATCCGGATTCTGATAGGGCTTTTTCTCCACTACGTCCTGTGCGTACTGCCTATACCATTTTGCGCCGTCCACAGTGGTGACGGTGGTGTATTCCCGTTTTGGCTCCATATACTGTTCAGTGCTGTACATGGCAAAGGCACGACCGGCAGGTTCTTCCTCAGAGGTCTCCGTGCCGGTGATATGCCCACCGCCGATCTCCACATTGGAGAAGTTCGGAATATCCGCCGCGCCTTCACCAAGAGCCGTATAGCCCATATAGGACTTGAGAGCGTCCGCCGCCATATTGCCGGACATGACATCCCCAGATCC
>CDYR01002977.1_pt1 | contig 89932 bp, 89 predicted proteins | sample 557691 | NCBI WGS metagenome assembly CDYR01 (sample SAMEA3182103, study PRJEB8094) | gut metagenome | biome: human; feature: gut; material: Stool; isolation source: human stools | place: Canada | collected 2013-02-19 | reverse complement strand
ACCAGCCGTGGCAGCACCACTATCACCAGCCGTGGCAGCACCACTATCACCAGCCGTGGCAGCACCGTAATTACCAGCCGTGGCAGCACCACTATCACCAGCCGTGGCAGCACCACTATCACCAGCCGTGGCAGGTTTTCCCGGTTCTGCGTTATACTCGTTAGTACACCGCTCTCTAACATAAGATATAGCCGCTTTAACCAGCCCTCTTATTCCGATTTCGGTTTTAATTGCTATTCTCGAACACGCAACCTTAGTATCATCTGTATCCACCGACATATTACCGTCACCCTCAACTCTGCAATAGCGGTTAATGCCATTATCTCCAACAGGCGGGTAATATCCTAATACATCCAATGGATGCAAGCAGAAGTGTAATCCATTTTCGCAGGCTTTTACTTCGCCTTCCTGTTCGAACGTCTTGTTTTGTTCGTACTGGAAGCCACGACAGGTCATATCAGGATTAAAGCCTTTATACCCTTTTATTCTTGTGAATTCCACAGGAAAGGTTACATTACTTGGAAGCTCGGTTCTAAGAATCATGTAAGCCATGTAGTTAGTATCGAAGCCGGCTATTCCGCAACCAATCTTGGTAAGCAGAAATGTTAGTTCAGGGTGTTCGTCCGCGTAATGCTTGAAGTTACGCAGTGATACTATCAGTTCATTACCAGTCACCTTCTGCATATCCTTGTCAAGGGTAGGGATGGCGTATGACTGACCTTGTATGCCTTCCGCTTGGCCCATGATTGCGCCAAACTTCTCTACCGCCAATCTAGCGGCACCACCGGCATGATTTCCGTTCATGTTCGACCCAAATACAAAAATCTGATTCTCGTTAAGTTCCTGAATGTTCTCAGGGGTTAATTCTCTTTTCATAATCGTTATTTGTTAGCATTTCTGTAATTAAATACTGTGTAATTCTTCTTTCACAAACAAATGGCTGAACGCATCGTCTAAGTCCAATTCCAAATTAAGCTTGGATGGGAATGACTTGATGTAATTAAATAGCTTGAAAGCAAATTCATCATCATCACCGCATCTGTCAATCAATGTGAGAAGCATAGCGTTAATCATGTCAGCGTCATTGCCATAATTCTCCTGAGTGTTGGCACTGCAATGGTCAAGGTCTCTTTTCAATCTATTTATCGCTGCTATAGCCGCGTTGAAGTTTCTCTTTGAATCGTGTCGTAATTCAAAGCCTTCCTTCTTGTATTGCTGCTGCATCTCAAGAAGGTTTGTTTCTAAAACGTCCGTGAGGACGAATACGATGTTGGTTATCGTATTCAACTTGTCTGTTCCTTGCATAATCGTGTATTTTTATTTCTGATTTGAATGAATCCCTTTCGTTCTGTCTCCTTCAGTAGTGGAAGGTCTCCATCCTTGATTTCACATTCGGTTTCGTAGTTTACGGAAATATGGCGGGGATATTGAACTTTTCTTGGATTTTTCCGATAATATCCGGGTCTCTTGTTCCCCAGTAGATAGTTATGTTCATGGCGGCATTAGCATTTTCTTGGCTTCTTCGTCACCGGATTCGGCACGGCGTTTCAGCTCATTGTACCAAGCCAAAGAAGAATACCCTTCGGGTGGGATAAACCTTCTGTTTTCTATCTCATCCTGTACCCTTTTTCGGTTTATTGTATCTAACTCATAGTTTCTTTCAGGCTTAAATTCCTTGAAGAAAGCATTCCCTATTCTTCTTGCGTCAAAAGAAGCGAATGAATTATCATATCTTCCTGCCTTGTATCTGGCGAAAAACAACATCAACTCAGAAAGTTTGTAAGCCTTGACTTGTGAAGAGAAAGACTGAGCGAATATCTTCAATCCGTCAGCAACTCCTTTTTCCCTGTTGGAACTGGAACCATACAATGCTAAGACCTGTCCCATAATCCACAACTCAGCATAATCCTCTCCAAACTTATCGAAGATGTCATACATGGTCGGGCAATCAGCAGTATAAGCCTTTTCGGTATTATTCATCACATATCCCCAGTTTGAAGGGGAATAGATTCTGTCCACATCAGAATGGCTTTGGATTTTCGTTAACCAAGCCTTTCTCGAATCGCTCACGGTCAGCGAGGTATTGCTGCATTGCGTAATCATTCGCTTCTTGTTTGCTTGTATAATTGCTCCGATTGTTTCCATAAGTTTTGTCTTTATTAGCCCATGTTACAAGCCTTTTGGCGACTTCCCATGTGGACTGCTGTTCAAATCTCATTTTAGTTTCCGACTTGTTCAGTTCTGACCAATAGTCGAAAAATGACCGTATCATTTCTTTTGGGTATTTATCCATGAACGGAATTAATGATTCCCCAAACTTCTGCTTACGAGCGAGAGTAGCGGCTTTAGCCGCGTCTTTCTCATCTCCGTAAGGAGATTCTTTATTATCACTATTCTTATCTTTCTTCTTCTTGTTGCCCTTAGCTTGCCCCAATTCTTCTATTTTTTTTGCAAATTCTTCTTGGGTTGCCCTTAACTCCGCCCTTAGGCTCGCCCCTAACGCTTGTAACTCATTGGTTTCAAGCGGTGTATCTATGCCCTTACCATTGCCCTTTGCTTTGCCCTTATCGAGATTTTCGATAGGATTATACTCTTCGTAATTGCATAGGGTAATGACATTCATTCCTTGCTTATTACAAGTAGTTATCATGCCTTTCTTTTTTAGCTTATCAAGAAAATAGCGTACTTTCTTGTCTGACCATTGCCAACGCTTCATCAAAAACGATATAGATGCTGGATATTGACCTCTTGTATAAGAGATTTCCCGACCTCCGATGAGTTCGCTATACGCCTTGTCGGTTGCCTCAAATCGTGCGCTCTGAATCAAGTCGAGCCACGCTTCGCACTCCGAAAACTCCCGGGCTGCCTTCCACATTTCATTCGAGAAAAACCTGCGGCTTAGCCTCAAAAATCCTTCGTCCATAGTTTAAAATCTCACATTGGTTAATTGTCTGCCGTTAGAAAATACAGCCCATTTGCCATTACCGCTGTCATGCAATCGTAAATCGGACACTTCTCCGAATCGTTTAATATTTCCACAGAGGTCAACAATCCAGCCATATTCCTTTGAAGGGTGCGGACGGATAGCCCGACCCACTATCTGATACCACATTGCTAAAGACATCGTGGGACGTGCCATAACGACCGTATCAAGTTCAGGATAATCAAATCCAGTCGTAAGTACCCCTACATTGGCAACAACAGGTATCTCACCAGCTTTAAACGCTTCGAGTATTCTTTCACGCTCACCTTTGGGAGTATCACCCGAAACAATAGCGCATCCGGGAATTGAATAGGTCAATCTTTCGGCCTCTTTCAAGAACCGGGTAAAGACCAATATTCCTTTTCGCTTTCCTCCGGCTTTTGGATTCATCAGCCTCTGGACGATATGGACGAGATAACCGTAAAAGTCTATGCGTTCATATTCTTTTTGAACTGACTTATCCGTATAGTCGGCACCGGTGGTATTCACTTTCAAATTAAGTTCATTCCATCCGCTCGGATTCATCGGATAGTAATTCAATTTTGCCAAATAGCCCATATCCAACAGAGTAGATACCTGCACATGGTAAATGACCTCTGAAAAGACATGAGGCTTTGTTCGGGTGATGAACTTTAGCATAGAGCCGAAATCACGGCTGGAGCTTAAACGGTATGGCGTTGCTGTCAGTCCAAGAACCTTACACTTCACTGCATCAAAAAAATCCTTGTACATTCCCTCTTTGGGGTTTACAAGATGACATTCATCCACAATGATGTTCTTGAAGTGGGTAAACAGTTCGGGATGATTCTTCACACTGCCGATGGTGGCAAATGTTATCCGGCTTATCTCCTTTGAATTAAAGGAAGCCGAATAGATACTGCAATCAAGAATACCGTATGAACAGAGCTTCTTAAAATTTTGCTCCAATATCTCTTTGCTTGGCTGGAACACCAAGGTATGTCCGTCAAGCCTTGCGGCTATATCTGCTATGATAAGGCTCTTTCCGCTGCCCGTAGGCAAGACCATGATAGCGTTTGTTTTCTTCGCCTTGTTATTAAAGAAAGAAACGGCTGCATCAGAGGATTTTTGCTGGTAATCACGTAGTTTAAACATAATACTAACTTTTAGTTGAAATACTCATTTTCTAACCTTTTCTTAAACAAGCATATATCGGACTCATTATCTAATGATATAATCCTATCAATCGCAAAATCATCCTCTCCTCTAAACTTTGCATACACAATTAGATAGTCCTCACATATCATTCGACCCACTACTTCAAACTCGCACTCAAAAAAGCTACCAAATGAAGCTCCCCCTTTAGAAGTATATAAGCAGAAAGGGTCAACATCTCCTATATCACATTTTGAAAGTGCATTCTTGAAATAAAAGTCGAGACCAATAACAGAATCACCAACCATTGGAGCAAATGATAATTCTGCTGAGACTTCAAAAAAACAAATCCCGTTTACGGTAAAATTGAAAACTACTTTCATATTCCTTTCTCCTTTCTAAGTTTCTTATTCAGTGCCTTGTAATACTTGATTAGCTGCTCGTACTCAAAATCAGTCATTTTAGTAGTACCGGCAGCTTTCACTTTTAGTAAATCAAATTTCTGCTGACCTATCTTAGCTATCAGATTCACCCGATAGCCTTCCAAATGGTCGGCTTTGAAACGGTTGCAGTGTCGGCATTCAGCATGGCAATTATCCTCATCAAATCGTGTAGCCAAATGGGTACGGCTGAAATAGTGACCATTGTCCGCTTGCGCAAACGGCTTTATCTGTCCGCATGAGATACAGCGGAAATATCCGTTTGGCATACAATCACGAAGCCGGATAAAAAGGGAAAACTCCTTGTCGAGTTTGGCTTTCAAATCCGGCTTCTTCTTTACTGTTATCCCTGCTTTATCAAACAGAGGCAAAGGCTTGTCTTTCTTCTTGGCCTTAGTTCTTTTTATGTAGTACATACTTTCTGATTTACCAAATTAAAGCCCCGAAGCGTATTCTCCGGGGCACAACCATAATTCACTAACCCTTCGCCATTGATGTGTGGCTCACATTATTCCATCGGGAACACTATCTGTATGCGCATTACAGAAATATCCATTTGCAACTAAATATCTTTCATGTCCCCTTTCCAACACAAGTTTGTGGACGGAACCGGTAACGATCCGGCATACACACTTCCGGCTGTGTGCAGAGCATTCCATACGCCCGCCCATGCGCGGTCTGTTCCCGCCGTCATCCGAAACTATTCTCGGTAGTCACTCAGTTTTTTGTTTTCAATTAACCTGTGTATCAAAATAGACTTTTGGTCTAAAAACTGTGATTGTAAAAAGCCTCACAGATGTGGTGGTAGCAGGACTTGAACCTGCATGATAGGTGTTTTGATTTAGAATCCATATCCTCCCATTTACGAACCTATCTCGAAAGTCTACATAGCGTCTCCCAATTCCGCCATACCACCTAACCATTGTTAATTTTCGCTTTCTACGATAATTGAAAGCTGACCGCAAGCGGCACCGTTTTCAATTTCTGACTTTGTAGCGATGGCTACTGCATAATCATAACCCATTCTTTCAAGTTGTTCTTTAATCTCTTTCATAACTCAATTTGTTTTTTAATGTTTATATTAAATTCACTCCCTCGATAATACCGTTACCGAGGTTGTTTTTCTCTGAAATGTTGTTAGGATTGATAGGCGATAGCTTCACAAAGAAGTGCTCCTTATCGAAATATCTCTGCAACTTCTCTCCGTCAAAATCCGATTCATCCACCAGCGTGAGGTTGATTGTTGTTTTCAGATTGCTTTCAGTCCTTATCTGCCCAAGTTCCTCAATAGACATTTTCTTGGGATAAGGTATCAGCCAGTTTCTTTTTTCTTCATCGAAGCTATGTAAGCTGATTTGAAGCGTTACATTTCCTTTCACAAAAGAGAAGTCGCTACCATGTATTCCGATGGTGGAAACGTAGTGATGAGTATTAGGATACATTTCTGTAATCCGCTCAATCGCTTCTTTAACGGCTTCGATATTCAAGAAAGGTTCGCCCATACGAGTGTAGTTAATCTTGAACTCTTTGGAAATCTTTGGATTGAAACCTGCTTCTTTGATGGCAAACAGAACTTGTTCTACGATTTCATCCGCTGTAAGGTTGCGGTATCTTTTCATGTTACCAGTGGCGCAAAATTTGCAGCGGACAGGGCAACCGCTCATTGTAGAAACTCCAATCATCCATCGTTCAGCACGACTTCCTAGGTTATCGTTATCAAGAAAGTTTTGTTTTCTTCCTATTGCATTCTTCGTGTAGTACGGAAGAAATGTATCGGTGGTTTCCACAAGCATACCATCTTCAAGACATAGGCAGTAAACTGAACCGTTCTTGAATGTTTTACTTTTTACTATTTTCATATTTAATCAAAATTGTAGTTATCTTCTCCATCCGGCTCTTCGTCCGGCAGGTCATTTCCGAAGTCCATAGGAATGAACCAAAGTTTCATGTAGTCTGTATTATTCATCTTAGTAATTCGTCTTTTCTTATTATCGCTTTTTTTGTTAATATCGTATTATCTGTATTGTGAGATAATGTACTCTGTTTGATTCCTATCTGCTCTTCTGACAGATGGTTGAATATTCCAGTGACCGAACTAAAATAGTAGTTCCGCTTCTCGAATATCAGATAGACATGAATAACCTTTGTTTTACGCATATCGTATATTAAAAAACTTCCTAATAACAGTTATTTGGAATATGTTACAGAAATTCCTTATTGCGTTCAATTTCTATTTCCATCAACTGAACCAGCCTGTCTTCTTCGGGGCTTGGCAAATAAATGCCACATTCCATACTTGCCCAATTGCGAAATCTATCTACCGTCAATGCAAACTCGGCACTATTCAAATCAGCAGAACTACGCAAGTCTTTTACCCTTCCAAGATACTTGTCCTCTTTTTCATAAATAAACGTGTTCGGGTTTACAAGTATCTTGTAATAGTACTTCTTGACATATTCCATTGTTTCGCCAATCTGCGAACCGAAATACGCAAGGATAACGTGAAGATATTTGTTTGCTTGATTACTGCGCCTTGTTTTTTTTTCAGTCAAATCAAATATCTTCTTATCCTTTATAAATTTCTCAACCTTCGCTCTTGCTTGTTGGGCGTGTAATGGGTTTGCTCCATCGTATTGCATCTTTAGATAAATTTTCTTTTATGGATATTTTTATCCTACTTATAGATTTATCATTGAGTAGTGAAATTAATTTATTCCTTTCACCCTCTTTCTTCAAGTCGAACAGCATACGCTAAAAGGGTAAGTCCTCTTTTTGCTCAGGAACAGGCGGTGGGAAGTTCTGCGGCTGTTGCTGGTAAGTCGGCTGTGGTGACGGTTGCTGAACAGGATGTTGTACAGGTGGAGCTTGGGCGGATTGCGATACACCGCCACGCGCTTCTATTTTGTAGCACCAAATGGACGCCATGCGTTTAAACTCTCCATCCATATTCGTCCAAGAACGCCCTTTTAGAGCGAATGATACAATAACAACATCACCATTGTTAAAATGGCCAAGTTCTGCACATTTATCACCAGTAAACTCTAAAGGAATAATATTTTCATACTCGCTACGCTCACCCGTATAAGGGTCATAGGGCGTAGCGTCTAAAATAAATTCTCGTTTGATAAATGGAGAACCACCGTTTTTCGATGGAATTTGGACGGTTTGCCCGATTTCAATTATTCTTCCGGTTATCTGATTTGCCATTAGTTCTCTCCTCCAAAAATCTTTTTATCGGTGATTAATTCTCTGTTTTCTTCCAAGAACCGGATAAACTCCTCGCAGTGATTAGTGAGAATAGGAATATCACGTTCAGGATTGAAAACGTATGTTTCTGTATAGGTATCTACCACATAACCGCCTTTGTTGAACTCTACGATGTTGTACTCAAATGTTCGTACATCTGAACCGTTCTTCATTAAAGCATAGGGATAAACAAGGTGTTGGTGATGGTCTTTGAACTTTCCTACGATATAACTGCCGGTTGTTTTGATGTCGTGGACGCTGGTAGGCATCAGCTCATCAATCAGACCGTAAACCAACACATTACCGTATGCAGTGGGCAGGATGGCTTCTACCCGCTGCTGGGTTAATGCACCCTTGTAGTAGGTGGCAAACTCACGACAAAGGTCAATGTGAAAAGTGAATGTGCGATTGTTGTAAACAGCTTTTACCCCGTAAAGTGTTCCATCATCATGACATGCCTTGCTGATTTCCATTATAGAAGATTTGCGGTTCTCAATCATGCAGTCGATAACCTCATTGAAGGCTGTTCCTTTATCGGCTGCTTCGCTATCGAAAGGCTTGCGATTGATACGGTCTATCAGTTCTTGAAACTGTTGCTCGTGAAACTCTTCAGGGGTATGGGGAGGATTTTCACTCCATCCCCAATATTTATCCCAAATCACATCACTATTCAGATATCCCCAAAAGGAATCGAGAATAGTGGCGTAAAATCTATACTTAGGCTGCTGCATCGCTGTAAGTTTTAGTTTCTTTATCAAAGACCAGCCCCAAAGCCTTCACCTTTGAAGCAAACAAGCTTCTCGTCATCATTAAAGAACTACCAACGTGCTCAAACTCATTAATATGGGCAGCAAATTCATTGGCAGAATTGGCATCGGTAATAAACTCAATGCTTTCTTTGATTTCCTCAATCACCTTATCGTACTTCTCTTGCGCTTCTTTCTTAGCTGCAAGCATACCCAAATACGAGTTGATGATGTTGGTGGTAATAAAGTCATTCTTGGCAGTCGGGTTGCCGTTCTTGTCAAGAATGGTAGGGACCTCCATTACTGAAGGAAGGTTGCAGGTATTCTTACCATCATTTCTTGAAGTCGGGTCGAAAGTAATGGTACGTCTTTGAACGCCTCTTTCGCTTTTCATTTCAAGATAGCCAAGCAAATCCAGTTCAGTAACGATGGAATTGTAGGACTTCTCACGTAAGGCAGGGATAAACACCGTATCATCACCTTCTTTTCTTGTGTCACGATGGGCAACGAAAATGATATGCTTGTTAAGCCCCGAAAGTGTTTGTGTCATCCATGAAAACTCTGCATTGATACCGCTCCAATCCCTGATGGACGGTTGGCGGCTACCGCATTTATGAGTAATGATGAAATCCATCATCTTTCCGATTGTATCGACCACAATGGTTTGATAGGCGGATAAATCTTCTTGCAATACCTGCTGTACGTCAGTCCATGAAGTGACCTGTACGGTATCTATGTTTTCCAAATGCGCCATATTCATACGCTTAACGCCATTATCGAAATCCAATAACAAAGGTTTCGGCGCACTCAATGCTACTGTACTCTTTCCCATACCGGCTTGGCCGTAAATCATCATTTTTACAGTGGTAGGGATTACTAATTCATTTGATTTTTTTATAAGACTCATAATCGTAAAATTTAAACGGTTAATTATTTATCAAATCAGACATCTCCGCTTTTGCCATTGGGGACAAATCAGAAATGCAATTACATTTAAGTGATGCAGTCTCAAGCTCCATAACTTCAAGTCTTACCCTCGAAGTAGGTTTACCGTCCACATCCTTATATTTCTTTACAAGCCCTGCCTTAATCCATTTCCTCACATTGCCTTTTCCATATATAGAATCAGCTTTATTCTGCGATATGAACTTAGGGAACTGTCCTGTATCTATTTGTCCTTGTTTTCTGCCAATAGCGAATATCCTATCAGCAATTTTATATAGCATTTCGTCATTTAAAGCCACTATCATAATCTTTGATTCTATATTCTATTTTTGTTTTTCTTATCCTTCTCGCTCTACGCATATCCGAATGGAAATCCTGATAAAACGTAATTGAGAATACACATAATAAACAGCAGGCAACAACAGAACGAGCAACAGGTGAAAAGTCCATAGTGAATTTCAAGCCCGTAATTCGTTCATATAGCATGGTCGCCAGTTCTCTTCCATTTCTCACATGAAGAATCTCAAAAGCCTTTTGCAGTTGGTTGTTTATTGTACTAACCGCCCGGCATTTGAGGTTTGCAATTTCTTTTTTCTCGTACCCCTGTGCGTACATTCGTGCTGTAATTTCACATTCGGGAGTGAGCTCAGTAAATACTCTTTCCATAATCGTGTAGTTAATGGGTTATGATACTCTTTTTGCCCTAATCACACCTTCTTCTTTGATGATGACCGCTTCCCATATTTTTCCTTCCTGATAGAACTCTTGATTGAGTTGCGTCCGATAGTTTTGAATAGTTCTCATACGTTTTATCGGAAAATCCTTATGTTTACCTATTGGGATTTCCCTGAGTTCTTGCATAATGCTTTTCTGTTCCATAAGATTAAAATTTAATTAATGATTAGTGGTGGTAGCAGGACTTGAACCTGCATGGGTTATCATCCCTACGTGTCATTGCTTGATGATTGCGACATTCGTATATAGCGTCTACCAATTCCGCCATACCACCAGATAAGAGAAGGTGCACTATCCTCACGGACGGTACACCCAGCATAAACAAAAAATAAAACACGAATATCTAATCTATTATCATAACGATAGATTTAACCGCATTTTTGAAATGGTTAAATTTTTGGTCCAATTTAGACCATGATTCAAACAATATGTTTTTTTCTTTAGTTAATCTTTCATTAACTTCTTCCAACTCTTGCACGCGCCTTACTAAATCTTCTTGCGTCATGCTCTTTAATTCTTCTACTGTCATAATCGTATAATTTAGAGTGTAGTCAAAAAGGCAGGAGTCGAACCTGCTTCTTGTGAGTGAATGATATATATACAAAGAGTTAATTGTACTCACACGCATTCCATCAATGCTACTTTATGTTTTACCGCCCGACTGGTTTGCATGATTATTGTGCACTCATATCCATGCGCCTTATGCCGGATTAAGGTCTACCTTTTTGCGGTTATAGTTCGTTTTCAAGTCTTTTGCGATGCTTTGCCGCATACATTGAACATGAAACGAAAACGGAAAAAGCCAGCCAAAATACAATATTCATAGAATTGGCGAATAATACCATCACGGCGAACGAAGTCGCCCAAATAGATAATAAAGGTGTTGCTTTCATTTTAATATGTATTAGTGAGTGCCTGTACCCTAATCGAATAGTAGAGCCTTATTTCAGCTCAGTACAGGCTATATCTAGACCTTTCAGCGATGGTCGTGCCTAACCGACTATACTCACCACGCTAAAGACAAATTGGCGTGCTGAAAGTAAATTTCATTTCAAATCAATATAGCCTACCACCAGTCACCGCATCCCTGCTATGGCAGCTTCCATATTTCGTTATCTTTGGTTGACCTCATACGGCTTATGAATTACACCGTAAAGGCTTTTACAGACTTGTCAAAGAGCTTAATCAAAGTGCTTGCGTAGAATATTCTCTACGTCTACACAAGCTGTCGTGCGTTATACTTTATTGCCATGAACTGTCATAGCATCTGTTTTCGGGATGATTTACCAAGAATGATTCTCTCAGAATATTTCTGTCCTTCTTGATAAATGGCACATCGCATTTAAGAATCGCAGAAGCCTTATTGTAATCTCTCTTGCTTCGCTTAGCCAATCCCCATACGTATTTCAGAGAATCACCTAATGATGAGAATCTGAACATCATTAAGTGCGCATGTCTCATGATGGCTGCTCTATCATACTTGCCTTCTTCTGTCAAAAACGGATATGCTCTCATGGCTTTTTATTTTAATGTGTTTATACTATTGATATGACGTAAATCAATTGTCATATTTGTTATATGATTGATTAATGATGCAAATGTACTATAAATAATGATACAAACAAACTATTGCCGCTATTTTAATAGTACGTTTATACTATTTAACATTATAAACTAAATTAATATATGCTATGAATGAAAATGATTATAGTACAAATATCCTATTAAGGAAAATAGCCCAAAATAGCCCTATAAGAATTTTTGATGAATTATCTGAGCAAGAAGACCAGGTAGCGCAAATGATAGGGTCAGGATTAGAAGCTAAAGAGGTTGCTAACATACGATTTAAATCAGTTGCAACAATAAGAAATCAAATGCAAAGCATATATGAAAAATTGAATGTAAAAAATAGAAGCGAATTATCTATTAAAATGATGGAGAAAATGTTTAATATATCATTAGATATTAATGATATATCCGATATAAACAAAAAATTTAAAATAGGCAATATAGAACCGAAAGAGATTAATGCAACATTATCCATTGAAATAGGGGGTGAGAAAAAAGAGCAGGTTCTTCGATTTGTGTTTGGCGATAATAATATTGAGATATTAAATAGGTAGGAGGAAGCGAATCTTCGCAATAAAAACATTAAATTAAGTAATTTATAGATATAATATGGCAAAACCCAAATTGTTCATAGGGTCTTCTGTTTATGGATTATCTGTCGCGAGAGCAATTAAAGCAGAGTTAGATTATGATATGGAAGTAACCGTTTGGAGTCAAGGGGTATTTAAGTTATCTCATTCTCCTTTAGAAGACTTAAGTTCCGAACTTGATAAGTCTGATTTTGCATCTTTTGTTTTTCTTCCAGAAGATAAATTAGAAATTAGAGGGGAAGAAAGGACTGTTGTTCGGGATAATGTAGTTTTTGAATTGGGATTATTTTACGGAAAATTAGGACGTGATAGGGTTTCATTTTTAATGCCTCGCGACTATGACCTACATCTTCCATCTGATTTAACAGGGATTATTGGAGGAACTTTTGAATATCCAACCTCTAATTTGCAAGCAAGTGTTGGTACATATTGCCAGCAAATAAGAGAACAATTAAATTGCATTAAGCTATCTTTTCCGGATAAAGGAAGGTTCAGTGATAACATATTAAAAAATGATATTAAAGTGATAAAAGGAAATCATATAAGTTGCAAAGCTTTGGTTCCTAAATGTAAAACTTTAATTGTTGAATTTGAACGAATAGATACGTTTTTTGGATTCAATGTTGCTACAATGGGGGATTGGTTTATTGATTACGCATTAAATTATAATCAAACCTCTTTTGCTAAGCTTATAGGTCCTTCAGAATCGGATATGTGTCTCAGTGTAACCAAAGGAGGTAAGGTAATCATAAAAGTGTATGAAGACAATATATCCAATCCTTTATTTACTAAAGAAGTAGAAATATTAATATAATAGCATATTTACTATAATGTAAACCATTTTACTTGGAAAAGAAATATTATTTAACTATTACGCAGTTTATACCTTATTATATAGAGCTATGGATTTAAAAGATTTTGTAAAAGAAACCTTAGTGCAGATAACCGAAGGGGTCAAAGAAGCACAAGAGGAATGCAAAAAGTCTGGATGTAGAATAAATCCCGAATATAAACAAGAAGGTAGAAGGAAATTGTATACGGATGATAACGCCCCTGTGACAGAAGTTCATTTCAAGGTTGGGTTATCATCCGATAGTACGGAGAAAAACAAGGGAGGAATAGCAGTATCATTTGCTACCGTTGTTCTTGGGCATTCTAATGAACATGGAGATTCTTACTCGTCAGATACTTCTGTAGAGTTCTCTGTTCCAGTAGCGTTACCGAAATTTAAATAGTTGTTTTTCACTTTGTGTAGATGTCCTTCAATAAATTGAATAGACTGTGTAGCATATCCTTCAGGGTCATCCCCTTTGGACTTGAACGCTGCCCACATTATTTTGAGATACAATCTTCTATATCTAAGATATTTGATGTAATTGATTATTTTTCTCATAACAATAAAAGTAAAATGTACTATAATAAGATGTATGCAACAGCTATGGTTATCGCTTCCCGCCATAACCAAATGAACTCAAACTCCCAGAAGGATTTTTGATTTTCACGCTTTAGGATTTCACCTTCAACTAATAATTTCACTAATTCTTGGTCTAACTTATTCATAAGTAACTAATTATAAAGCAAAGATACGGATATTCAATTAATTAAAGAACAAACTAGCTATTTAAGATTATGAAAAAGATTTTATTTATAATAATGATGACATTGTCATTATTTGGATGCAACAGTGAAGAGAAAGAAGCAATCTCTGATGCTATATTTAACAGGTATAGGGAAGATGCCATTGCATCCGACACCTATGTCAAGAGTGGTATCTATAATGTCTCCATTGAATCGGAAAATAAGATAGATGATGAGAGGACAGAGATTGAAGTGAAATTCACTATACTGGAAGAACATCCATCAAGAAATGTAAAATATAAAGGGAATGGGACAATCCTCAAATATAGTAGTGGATATTATAAAGTAAAAAGTTATACTTATTATTAGTTTTGCAAATTGTTTTACCAATATTTTACCAAAGAGAGAGTTGGTAATGACTATTTATTTATAAAACAATAAGCGGCGGATATAAACCAACAATATAAAGCCGGGGTGTCATTCCCCAGCTTTTTCTTTCTTTCCAAATACATAATCTATCACTTTCCGGTTAACGTCATCAATACGCTTCCAATCTTTTTTAATATAAGTATCCGTTACGTCATGCCCCGATTTATGATTAAGAGCCATTGCTACATCATCCATTGAAACACCACAATCATTGCGGGCAATAGTCGCAAAAGAGTGCCGAGCGGCATACAAGGTCAGATTCTCTATACCTAAAGCATCTCCAATATACTTCAAATTTCTATTCACTTTGGTTACAAATTGCTTATCACTGGAATACCTTAAAAAGAAATTGAACGCCCTATCCCCTACTTCATCCATATACCTATCAATATAAGGCTCAAGTTCAGGCTCTATCCTTATTGAAATAAATGCTTTATCATCTCTTCTCCCAGCCGTCTTTCTACGCTCATACTCATATCGACCGTTTATCTCCGGTCTTAAAAAATACATATCCACCGTATTCATACCACAAAGAAGAAAGGACATAACAAAAACATCTCTCGCAATCATGGCACCTTTCATATTTACAGGGACATCAAACTCCTTTATCCGCTTAATATCTTCAGCAGATAAGGCTTTCTTCTTTATTCCATTCACCTTCGGAAGTTTATATTTCACAAAAGGGTTATTGGCTATTTTTACAATACCCGCATCCTCATCATTATATTTCAGTTTAGCTAAATTGAACAAATGCTGTATCTTGCCTATATATAATCTGACACCTGACGAGGATATTTTACCAAACCCATGTTTTGAATCAGATGTACGAAGAAAGGTATCAAAATTAAACAGAAAATTAGAAGTTATATCAGAGAACATGAGATTCCTACTGCCCGCAAATTCTTCTAGTCTTGAAAGCATAGCACGATAAGACTGACTCGTCCTCTTGTCTTGCTTTATTAATTTTTGGATATGATTTTCTGCAAAATCGAAGAAATTTATCCCATCCGGTTTTCCAGATAATTTGTCCTTCATCAACCGAACCAGCCCTTGCGCTGTATAGTAATCAATCTGATGTCCTAAAGCAGATAATTGGCTCCTAATTTTAAGAACATCTGTCATTACTTGGTCATATACTGGATTATTGCGCTCTTTTAGCTCAAATGTTTTTTTATTGATACAGTCTATAGAAACATAATGAGAGGTAGCCATATAGGATACCTTCTTCTCATGTATAATTCTAATCTTGACGTTCCAAGTACCATCATTTCTTTTTTTCTCCTTGAGAATTACAGCTTTTACTGTTGCCATGATATATAGATTAATCGTGTAATTTATTCAGGGTAAAACTTTTTTTTGAAAAAAAATCAGTTTAAGTAAAACAAAGGTAAAACAAATAAGTCAATATTGCTAATTATATTTGCAATATTGACTTACCATAACATTCATAAGCCATTGATTTACTTACAACTTACTGAGTTCCTTATACAACCGCTGTATAGGCAAGCCCATTACATTAAAATAACTACCTGTAATGCCTTCCACTCCCACAAAACCAATCCATTCCTGAATGCCATAAGAACCGGCTTTATCCATCGGCTTATACTTCTGTACATAATAATCTATTTCCTCTTCTGTCAATTCGGCAAAAGTAACATCAGTAACAGTAGCAAAGCTTTTCTGAAATTCGGTTGTGGTAAGACACACTCCGGTTATCACTTGATGAGTTTTCCCTGAAAGGCAACGAAGCATACGCCTGGCATCCTCTTCATCTTCAGGTTTTCCCATAACCAAACCATCCAGCCACACAATTGTATCTGCGGTAATAATCAACTCATCCGAATGCATGGTTTGCCGATAAGCATCCGCCTTTTCACAAGCTATAAAGACGGGGATTTCTTCTCCAGAAAGAGTATCGGGGTATGATTCTTCTATGCCGGGTAAGGTTTTTACTTCATAACAAATTCCCAAACCGGATAGAAGCTCCTTACGTCTGGGTGAGTTGGAAGCCAGTATTACTTTATATTTCTCCAGATTTTTCAACATAGCATACTTACCATCCAAAGGCTTTTTCGTGAGACATCCATTTTCCTTGCGCTCTCAGTACTTGCTCCACCACATCACGCCCACAACCAAAACCACCATTACGATGAGAAATATAAGCAGCTATTTCTTTTATTTCAGGAGCCGCATCTGCCGGACAACAAGGCAAACCACACAAACGCATCACTTCATAGTCGGGAATATCATCGCCCATATAAAGTATTTCTTCATCTTCCAAATTGTATTTTTCTTTCAGATGTGCATATTCTTTTGTCTTCACAGCAGCACCCAGATATACATCTTTCACACCGAGACCTTCATAACGTTTACGTACCGCTTCAGTATTTCCACCTGTAATAATGGCTACATGCAAACCACATTTGACAGCCAGTTGCAGGGCATAGCCATCTTTAATATTCACAGAGCGCATCGGTTCGCCATTCGGATGAAGATAGATGGTCTCACCACTCAATACGCCATCCACATCAAACACCAATGCCTTTATCTTGGTTAAATCATAATTTATCATATCTATTTCTGTTTATAAATGCTTTTACTTATCTTTTCATATAATTCCTGCATATCAGGAACATCAGCCAGCAAGTCCAAATGCCGGTTGATTACATTCTCGTCATAACGAATGGCAGGTCCTGTCTGGGCTTTTGCCGGAGGCAGTTCATGCACTTTCTTAGCCGTTTCATCTATCAGAGACAACATCACTTCAAAAGGGATATGATGTTTTTCCAGAATCCGGGCACTCAGTGCATACATGTGATTTGCAAAATTACAAGCAAAAACGGCTGCTATATGCAGATACTTCCGTTGTTCAGAGGTTGCTTCGTATACCTTAGGGCTCAGTTTTCCTGCCAGCTCCTTCAGCATCTTTAATTCTGTCTCTCCACCGGCTTCTACAAAAAAAGGGACTGTGGCAAAATCTACAGCACGCTGTTTACTAAACGTTTGCATAGGATAAAAAACTCCGTAATGGGATAAATATCCCTTCCAAATGTCCATAGGCATACTGCCCGCCGTATGTACAAAGAAAGCCTGTTCCCTACCTTTCACCAACATAGGCAACAATTCCTGCAAAGCAGAGTCCTTCAACGCTACAATATACATATCGGCATCACACCGAATACCATCAACAGAAACAGTATATTCGGCCGAAAGTTTATCAGCCAATTCCATAGCCGACTCTTTTGTCCGACTGTATACTTGCACCACATCACAGCCTGCCCCACACAACGCACTTCCCAAATGAGTAGCCACGTTTCCGGCACCTATCAAAACTATCTTTTTTATCATCGGGTAGAAACCAAATATAAAATCACTCCTATAATCAACAAAGCTGCCGGCAACAGATAGGCAGACATTTGTCCCAGCAAAGCTATCACAAGACCAATATTCAATATTAACCAGATGCCTGCCAAAACAATACCTACCGACTTATCAGTTTTAAACCATAAAAAAATAACTGCCGCATATAGCAATAAGTTATCCTTCTGCATCACCCAAGGCAATCCGTATGAAGCAAAGCCTATCAACTTATCAACCAAATAAAGTATTCCCATTACTATCAGGAATATTGCAGAAGCCTTATAAGTATCCTTATGATTTACAGCCACTTCTATTTACCTCCGTATTTGTTGATATGAACTTTTTCCCATTGCAAATGCTCTTCATTAAAAGGTTTACGCTCCATGCCTTTATGTCCGACAGCAATAATAGAAACAACCTGCAACTGCAAAGGAATATCCAATACCTCGTGTACATATTCTCCGGAAGGCATCCCGGTAGCAGTGAAACGCTCACGGACCTGCACCCAGCAGCTTCCCAACCCCAAGTCTTCCGCTTGCAACTGAATCATAATAGAAGCTATTGCAGCATCCTCAATCCAGACATCACTAGCCAAAGGGTCAGCCATTACTACGATAGCCAATGCAGCCTCTGCCAGGAAAGCAGCCCCCATCTCCTTGCAATGAGAAAGTTTCTCCAATGTTTCTTTATCGTCCACTGCTATAAACTGCCAACAATTACTGCGCTTGGACGATGGAGACATCAACGCTGCTTTTAATAAAGTTACAACTTCCTCCTGATTCACTTCCTCGCCTGTGAACTTCCGCATACTACGCCTGTTCTTTATTAAGTCACTAAATTGTTCCATAATCTTTTCAGTTATTTATTTTTCTGCACAAATATACAATTAGAATATGGATTGCTAAACAAAAAATAATAAATTTGCGAAGAAGATGCCGATAAGACTAACCACATATCGCAAAGGAAATTCCATTCCGGCATTGCCGGGATATACAATTTTCAATTCTACGGAGCTATTTCGTGTGTACGAATTAACCCGTGGGTATGAACCTATACTCATAGTTGCCTATTTAGAAGAACGTCCGGTAGCCAAACTACTTGCCGTCATCCGAAAAAGCGTACGCCTTTTCCCACCTTCCATCATCAAGCGTTGTGAAATATATGGCAATGGAGAATATTTTGATGAAACTCAGAATCGGGAAGAGCTCTTCAGCTATATATTAGAACATCTTACCCATGAAGTATTGCAAAAATCTTTTCTGATAGAGTTTCGCAATTTAGACAACCCGCTATTTGGCTACAAAGCATTCAGGAAAAACAAATATTTCCCCATCAACTGGTTAAGAGTATACAATTCGCTACATAGCCGGACTCCGTTGGAGCGACTGAGCGTCTCCCGTAAAAGACAAATAAACAAGGCTTTAAAGAACGGGGCTTATATAGAAGTGGCAGACAATGATAAAGATATCACACTCTTCTCCAAAATGCTGAAGAAAGCCTACTCTTCTCAAGTAAGAAAACACTTTCCCGATCTTAACTTTTTCCGTCTTTTGACATGGCAACGCCCCGACAAAGAAATGGCAAAAATCTTTTTGGTCAAATACAAAGATAAAATTATCGGAGGATCGGTTTGCGTATTTTCTAATGGCAATGCATATCTTTGGTTTTCAGGAGGCATGCGCAAGACATACGCCTTTTTATATCCCGGTGTATTAGCAGTTTGGGCTGCCCTCACCTATGCCCGGGAAGAAGGATATGAACATTTTGAGTTTATGGATGCCGGGCTCCCATTCAAGAAGCACGGTTACCGTGAATTCATCCTCCGCTTCGGTGGCAAACAAAGTAGTACCCGTCGCTGGTTCCGCTTCCGTTGGAAGTGGTTAAACAACCTTTTATGCCGCATGTATATTTAGCTGCAAAACAATTAAGACTTACTTTTTGCTTAACCTGCTATGAAGCATCCCTTCCAAAAGAAATAAAATTGAAGAAATATTTCTTTATTTAGCCCGAATTTACTTTCTTTGTGCAGTTTTATCTGAAAAACATTAGAATTATACCAAACATTTAAATTATAAGATCATGAAAATCTCACACATCGAACATTTGGGTATCGCTGTAAAGAGCATCGAAGAAGCCCTACCGTATTATGAAAACGTATTAGGCCTGAAATGTTACAACATCGAAACTGTAGAAGACCAAAAGGTAAGAACTGCTTTCCTGAAAGTAGGTGACGTCAAAATAGAGTTGCTGGAACCAACCAGTCCCGAAAGTACTATTGCAAAGTTCATTGAAAAAAACAATGGCAACGGTGGCATGCATCACCTGGCTTTCGCAGTAGAAGACGGTGTTGCCAATGCTTTGGCTGAAGCTGAAACCACAGGTATACGTTTGATTGACAAGGCGCCGCGCAAAGGTGCAGAAGGCTTGAACATTGCCTTTTTACATCCAAAGTCAACGCTTGGTGTGTTAACAGAACTTTGTGAGAAACCCTAATCGGTGTGATAACCGCAGATTAGGAATAACAATACTCTCCTCAAATAATAACTTAATCAGTAAAACAAAGATGAGTAATCAACTTGAAAAAATTAAAGAGCTTATCGAACGCCGCGCAACAGCACGTCTCGGCGGTGGTGAAAAAGCGATTGCCAAACAGCACGAAAAAGGAAAATATACAGCCCGCGAACGTATTGCAATGTTATTAGACGAAGGAAGCTTCGAAGAAATGGACATGTTCGTTGAACACAGATGCACCAACTTCGGTATGGAAAAGAAGCATTATCCGGGTGACGGTGTAGTTACCGGTTGCGGTACCATCGAAGGACGTTTAGTTTATATATTCGCTCAGGACTTTACTGTTTCTGCCGGTTCTTTGTCAGAAACAATGTCTATGAAAATATGTAAAATTATGGACCAAGCCATGAAAATGGGTGCTCCGGTCATCGGTATCAACGACTCGGGTGGTGCACGTATTCAGGAAGGTATCAATGCACTTGCCGGTTATGCTGAAATATTCCAGCGTAATATCATGGCATCAGGTGTTATTCCTCAAATTTCGGGTATCTTCGGTCCGTGTGCCGGTGGTGCTGTTTATTCTCCCGCTTTGACAGACTTCACACTGATGATGGAAGGCACTTCTTATATGTTCCTGACCGGTCCGAAAGTTGTAAAGACCGTAACAGGGGAAGATGTAAGCCAGGAAAACTTAGGGGGTGCAAGTGTACACTCTACTAAATCCGGTGTAACTCACTTTACTGCTCAGACAGAGGAAGAAGGTTTGGCCCTGATTCGCAAATTATTGAGTTATATTCCGCAAAACAATCTTGAAGAAGCTCCTTATGCAGACTGTACAGACCCAATCGATCGCTTGGAAGATTCCTTGAACGAGATTATTCCCGACAGCCCCAACAAACCTTACGATATGTACGAAGTAATCAGTGCTATCGTGGACAATGGCGAATTTCTTGAAGTTCAACCTCATTATGCCAAAAACATTATCATCGGCTTTGCCCGTTTCAACGGTCAGTCTGTAGGTATTGTTGCCAATCAGCCGAAATACCTGGCAGGGGTACTTGACAGCAACGCTTCTCGCAAGGGCGCACGTTTCGTTCGTTTCTGCGATGCCTTCAATATTCCCATTGTATCACTGGTAGACGTTCCGGGCTTCCTTCCGGGTACAGGACAAGAATACAATGGCGTTATCTTACATGGTGCCAAGTTGCTGTATGCTTACGGCGAAGCTACTGTGCCCAAGGTAACTATTACGCTGCGTAAATCATACGGCGGTTCTCACATTGTAATGAGCTGTAAGCAACTTCGCGGCGACATGAACTATGCATGGCCCACAGCCGAAATTGCAGTAATGGGTGGTGCAGGTGCAGTAGAAGTATTGTTTGCACGCGAAGCAAAAGATCAGGAAAATCCCGCCCAATTCCTGGCAGAAAAAGAAGCTGAATATACCAAACTGTTTGCTAATCCTTATAATGCAGCTAAATATGGTTACATTGATGACGTGATTGAACCGCGCAACACACGTTTCCGCATCATTCGTGCTTTACAGCAGTTGCAGACTAAGAAATTAACTAACCCGGCTAAGAAGCATGGAAATATTCCATTGTAATCAGGCTTTTTACATTAAAACAAGAACGATTATGAATAAAACTAAAATCGGAATATTCCTTTCTCTGCTGCTGATGGTGGGATTAAGTTCTTGTGGAGAACGAAAATCAAACAGTAAGCTGTTGCTGAATGAGGTGCTGATTGAAAATGAAAGCAACTTTCAGGACGACTATGGGGTACATAGCGCATGGATTGAAATATTCAACAGGTCATTTGGCAGCGCAGACCTTGCCGGTTGCTTGCTGAAAGTCAGTAACCAGCCGGGTGACACTGCCACCTATTTCATCCCTAAAGGTGATGTCATGACATTGGTTAAACCTCGCCAACATGCTTTGTTCTGGGCTGACGGTGAACCCAACCGGGGTACTTTCCACACTAACTTTACACTGAATGCCGCAACAGAGAATTGGATCGGTCTTTATGATTCAGGGAAAAAGTTACTTGATCAGATTGTAGTACCTGCCGGTGTATTGAGTGTGAACCAATCATACGCACGCGTCAGTGACGCTGCCGAAGAATGGGAAGTAAAAGGCGGAAGTCCCGAAAAATATGTCACTCCAAGTACAAACAACAAGACCATCAACAGTCATGCAAAGATGGAAAAATTCGAAGAACATGACGGTATCGGCATCGGTATGGCTATTTCTGCTATGAGTGTAGTATTCTTTGGTTTACTGTTACTCTTTATTTCTTTTAAATTAATTGGAAAAGCTTCTGTCAGCCTCAGCAAGCGCAATGCAATGAAAGTAAAAGGAATCACAGATAAAAAGGAAGCTAAAGAAAAGAAACTGGGTGAAGCTCCGGGTGAAGTTTTTGCTGCTATTGCCATGGCAATGCACGAAATGCAAAGCGATGTACACGATGTGGAAGAAACTGTTCTTACCATCACCCGTGTCAAACGCAGTTATTCACCATGGAGTTCTAAGATTTACACCTTGCGCGAAACTCCCCACAAAAAGTAAATCACCAAATAAAAAGATTAAACGATGAAAGAATATAAATATAAAATCAATGGTAATGTATATAAGGTAGCCATTGGAGATATAGAAGACAATATCGCCCATGTTGAAGTAAATGGCACTCCTTACAAAGTTGAAATGGAAAAGGCTCCTAAAGCCGTTGTAAAACCTGTAGTCCGCCCTGTAGCTACAACACCGGCTGCTCCTACCACGACAGTTGTTAAACCGGCTGCTCCTTCCTCCGGAAAATCGGGTGTTAAATCTCCGCTTCCGGGTGTTATCCTCGACATTAAAGTGAATGTCGGCGATGCGGTGAAGAAAGGACAAACCATCATTATCCTTGAAGCCATGAAGATGGAAAACAACATCAATGCTGACAAAGACGGTAAAATTACCGCTATCAACGTGAGCAAAGGAGAATCCGTTCTCGAAGGTACTGACCTCGTAATTATTGAATAATATGGGAGAATTTATTAATTTTATTGGAAATAACCTTGCCGATTTCTGGACCTATACGGGATTTGCCAACGCTACGTTCGGCCATATCGTCATGATCTTTTTCGGCTTGTTATTTATATACTTGGCAGTAGCCAAGGAATTTGAGCCGATGCTACTGATTCCTATCGGTTTCGGTATCTTAATCGGTAATATTCCTTTCAACATGGAAGCCGGACTTAAAGTCGGTATCTATGAAGAAGGGTCTGTACTCAACATTCTGTATCAAGGAGTTACTTCGGGATGGTATCCGCCGCTCATCTTCCTCGGTATCGGTGCAATGACCGACTTCTCGGCATTGATTTCCAATCCCAAGCTGATGTTGATTGGTGCTGCCGCACAGTTTGGTATCTTCGGTGCATACATGATTGCGTTGGCCATGGGCTTCGACCCGATGCAAGCCGGTGCTATCGGTATCATCGGTGGTGCGGACGGTCCGACTGCCATCTTCCTTTCATCCAAACTGGCGCCTAACCTGATGGGGGCGATTGCGGTATCAGCCTATTCGTATATGGCGTTGGTACCGGTCATCCAGCCACCTATCATGCGTCTGCTCACTACCAAGCACGAACGTTTGATTCGTATGAAACCACCGCGTGCCGTGTCTCATACAGAAAAAGTAATGTTCCCCATCATCGGTTTGTTACTCACCTGTTTCCTGGTTCCGTCCGGCCTGCCTTTGTTGGGTATGCTTTTCTTCGGTAACTTATTGAAAGAAAGCGGTGTAACCCGTCGTTTGGCAGAAACTGCCCGCGGTCCGCTGATTGACACCATCACCATCTTGCTGGGATTGACAGTAGGTGCTTCCACTCAGGCTTCAGAGTTCCTTACTCTTGACTCTATCCTGATTTTCGCATTGGGTGCATTGTCATTCATCATTGCCACTGCTTCAGGTGTTATCTTCGTGAAGATATTCAATCTGGTACTGGGCAAGGATAATAAGATTAATCCGCTTATCGGTAATGCCGGTGTATCTGCCGTTCCCGACTCGGCACGTATCTCTCAGGTTATCGGTTTGGAATACGATCCTACCAACTACCTGCTAATGCACGCCATGGGACCTAACGTGGCCGGTGTAATCGGTTCTGCCGTAGCAGCAGGTATTTTACTTGGATTCTTGATGTAATTCATTGAAATACAATATAGGAAATCCTCTTCTACCTATGGGTGGAAGAGGATTTTTTTATTGACATAGATTAAGAAATGAATGATTTATTGTGAATTTTGAACGATTAGTTACATAAAGTATGCTGAAAAACATATAAATTTGCCGCCGTAAAACCAAACTAAATTAAAAGAAGATGGAAAAGAAAACAGTTAAGTACCACATTCCCCAACACGGAATATACATGTACGCACGTACTAATTCTGGGAAAACTGAACTCATTGTCCTAAACAGTACAAACACTGAACAAGTAGTAGCCAACAAATACTATCGTATGATGACTAACGACTCAAAAAGCGGAAAAGAACTTGTCAGTGGCAAAAAGATTGACCTCACACGGAATATGACCGTAGGTGCTCGTCAATCCCTTATTATCGAATTATAATTTATTTTTAAGGTAAAAAGGTAAACGAGAATGAACAAAGGCGGCTTCTTTTTGCAGGAGCCGCCTTTCTGATAGAAATAATTCGTATCTTAACTTTTTGTGATTAATTGCGGGAAACAATGGTTCCGGTAGCCTGATAAGTAGGCATCACCAACATTTCGGCAATCTGCATATACTCGGGAACCGAAGCTGCAAAATAAACAGTTTCTGCAATATCGTCACCGGTCAATGGACGAATACCTTTATATACATTATCTGCCTTATCTTTATCACCACGAAAACGGACTACCGAAAAATTAGTTTCGACCAATCCCGGTTTAATATTAGTCACTCGCAACGGAGTATCTACCAAATCAATACGCAAACCATCGGACAGTGCTTTCACGGCCGCCTTTGTTGCACAGTAAACACTACCTCCCGCATAAGCAGCGTCTCCTGCTATCGAACCGATATTGATGATATGCCCCCTGCCGCGTGCCACCATGCCGGGCACTACCAGCCTGGTCATAGCCAATAATGACTTGATATTCGTATCAATCACGATGTCCCATTCATCCAAATTACCCTCATGTTCTTTATCCACTCCGATAACCAATCCGGCATTATTAATCAGAATATCAATCGCTTTCCATTCATCGGGTAATGAAGCCAACGCCTCAGCCGCCGTTTTACGGTCGCGCACATCAAAAGGAAGCAAGCATACTCCAGCTCCATACTGCTGCTCCAACTCCTCTTTCAGTGCTGACAATTTCTCTTCATTACGGGCATTTAAAATCAAGCTTGCCCCCTGTGAAGCAAACTTACGGGCGCATCCGGCACCGATACCGCTGGAAGCTCCTGTGATAAAAACAATCTTATCCATCTCTTATTTTGATTTATTAAAGAATTTCTTGAAAAACAAAACCTGATAGTCTATCGCGTTATTCCAATATCGGGGATTATGCGCTCCGGGCCGTATGATAAAGTCATGCCCGATTCCCCGCTTCAATAATGCTTCGTGAGCAGCCTTGTTTACCTGCAAAAAGAAATCATCCGCACCACAGTCGATAATAATGGCCAGGCTGCCATCTTTCAGTCTATCCAACTGATTGATAACGGTATGATTATCCCATACTTCTTTATTAGAAGCATATTCACCGAGCCGGGCCTTCATGTTCCAACTATCGGGAAACGGACGGATATCCAGTCCGCCACTCATGCTGCCCCCTCCGCCAAAAATATCTTGATGGCGGATGGAGAGCCACATTCCCCCATGACCACCCATACTCAATCCTGTGATGACTCGTCCGCTTCTATCGGCTTTTGTGGCAAAGTTCTTATCTATATATTCCACCAATTCTTTGGCAACAAAACTCTCATACCGATAATCCTTATTACGAGGACTATCCCAATACCAACTGTTTTTACCATCAGGACACACAAAGATGATACCTTCCCGGTCGGCTATTTGAGGTAAATCAGGTTTTATCGTCATCCATGTAAAAGCATTTCCACCGTGCCCATGCAACAAGTAAATTACCGGACACTTCTCTCCGCCCACTGCCTTATCGGGACGTACCGTCAACACTGTTACATTCTTGTTCATAGCATTGCTGCGCACAGACAGCGTATCCACTTTTGCCGCCTGCGCCACACTTCCTGACAGACACAAAAGACCGGCCAATAGAGTAAAAAATTGTCTTTTCATATCGCTTTATATAAATAACGAGGTAAAGATAATACATAATTTGCAAATTAGTTGCATCTTATTTTTGCTATCTTTGTTTCATCAATAAAAACACTATGATGGACGAAAAACTATATTTAAAGAAATTAGCGCTACGGGAAATAAAGCCAACCGCCATACGGCTTTTGATTCTGAGAACAATGATGCAGCACAAAGAAGCTTTTTCCTTATTGGATTTGGAAAACGATTTAGATACCGTAGACAAATCTACCATCTATCGCACTATTACCCTATTCCTGACACACCATCTCATCCATGCCATAGACGACGGTTCGGGCTCTCTGAAATATGCCGTTTGCAGCAATGACTGTAATTGTGAAGTAGACGACCTCCATACCCACTTTTATTGTGAAAAGTGCCATCGCACCTTTTGCCTGAAAAGCATTCATATTCCTATGGTTACACTTCCACAGGGATTCACGGTCAACTCGGTCAATTATGTATTGAAAGGATTATGTGCAGATTGCGCCGGCCGGCATTCCTTGAAGTAAAAAACATGAGGATGAAACCATTGAAAAAGATGCCCGGCATGCAAAAAATCACACGTTAGTACGTGTGGCATTATACGTACGTATGTATAGGGCTACGCATACGTACGTATCGCCTCACACATACGTACGTGTAAATCCATACCTCCAACGATGATTTTCGAAGAGAAAAAACGAGTTATAATCCTTTACTTTTCGCTTCATTCCAAATGGCATCCATTTCCTCCAACGTCATATTCTTCAGCTCTTTACCTTGCTTGATGGTATGCTCTTCCAGATAATTAAAGCGACGAATGAACTTTTGATTCGTATGTTCCAACGCATTATCCGGGTTAATCTTATACAGACGGGCAGCATTAATCAGGCTGAACATCACATCACCAAACTCCGCCTCCGCCTTTTCCTTATCCATATTCTCCACTTCCGCTTCAAACTCGCCTATCTCTTCTTTCACCTTACTCCAGACTTGCGAACGCTCTTCCCAGTCGAATCCCACATTACGAGCCTTGTCCTGAATGCGGTAAGCCTTAATCAATGAAGGCAGCGCGGAAGGAACACCGCTCAGCACCATCTTATTACCGTCTTTCTCCTTCATCTTCAATTGTTCCCAGTTCTCAGTCACCTTTTCGGCTGTATCGGCTTTTACCTCACCAAAGACATGCGGATGACGGAAAATCAGCTTTTCACAAAGACGGTCACACACATCTTTTATATCAAAATCACCGGTCTCGCTGCCTATCTTGGCATAGAAAGCCACATGCAGCAACACATCGCCCAATTCTTTGCAGATATCTTTCTTGTCATCCTTCATCAAGGCATCACACAGTTCGTAAGTTTCTTCGATTGTATTGGGGCGGAGGCTCTCATTCGTCTGCTTGCGGTCCCACGGGCATTTCTCCCGCAACTCGTCCAAAATATCCAGAAAGCGTCCGAACGCTTCCATCTGTTCTTTTCTTGTATGCATAATCTATTTATCTAAAAATCATTTTGTGATGCAAAAGTACATAATATTCCAACGACTTTTATTAATTTTGCAGTCAATTATGCGATAATCAATTAAATAAACAGAATATAAAAATGGAATTAGCAAGTAAGTACAATCCCGCTGACGTGGAGGGAAAATGGTACCAGTATTGGCTGGACAACAAACTCTTTAGTTCAAAACCCGACGGACGTGAACCTTACACAGTCGTCATTCCGCCCCCTAACGTAACGGGAGTGCTCCACATGGGACACATGCTAAACAATACCATTCAGGATATATTGGTACGCCGTGCACGCATGGAAGGAAAGAATGCCTGCTGGGTGCCGGGAACAGACCATGCTTCCATCGCCACCGAAGCCAAAGTGGTGAACAAACTGGCTCAACAAGGCATTAAAAAAACCGACCTCACCCGCGATGAGTTTCTGAAACACGCTTGGGACTGGACTGACGAGCACGGAGGCATCATCCTGAAACAGCTCCGCAAGCTGGGTGCATCGTGTGACTGGGACCGCACAGCCTTCACCATGGACGAAGAACGCAGCAAAAGCGTTATCAAGGTGTTTGTCGACCTTTACAACAAAGGGTTGATTTATCGCGGCGTGCGTATGGTAAACTGGGACCCGAAGGCACTGACCGCCCTCAGCGATGAAGAAGTGATATATAAGGAAGAGCACAGCAAACTGTATTACCTGAGATATTATGTAGCCGATGACGACATGTCGGGCGAAACCGGAGCCGAAGGCGAAGTTGTTCACCGTGACGAACAAGGCAGACGATATGCCGTAGTAGCAACCACCCGTCCCGAAACCATCATGGGAGATACCGCCATGTGTATCAACCCCAACGACGTGAAGAACCGTTGGCTGAGCGGCAAAAAAGTGATTGTTCCGTTGGTAGGCCGTGTAATTCCGGTCATTGAAGACGATTATGTAGACATTGAGTTTGGTACAGGATGCTTGAAAGTTACTCCCGCACACGATGTGAACGACTATATGCTGGGAGAAAAGTACAACCTGCCCAGTATCGATATCTTCAATGATAACGGAACGCTGAGCGAAGCTGCCGGACTATATGTAGGCATGGACCGTTTTGATGTCCGCGCTCAAATCGAAAAGGACTTGCAGGAAGCCGGTCTGATGGAAAAGGTAGAAGCTTATACCAATAAGGTAGGATTCTCCGAGCGCACCAATGTAGCCATCGAGCCGAAACTGTCTATGCAATGGTTCCTCAAGATGCAGCACTTTGCTGATATGGCATTGCCGCCGGTGATGAACGATGAACTGAAATTCTATCCTGCCAAGTATAAAAACACATACAAGAACTGGTTGGAAAACATCAAGGACTGGTGTATCAGCCGCCAATTGTGGTGGGGACACCGCATCCCGGCCTACTTCCTGCCTCAAGGCGGCTATGTGGTAGCCGAAACGACCGAAGAAGCCGTGAAACTGGCTCAGGAAAAAACCGGCGACGCCAACCTGAAAGCGGAAGACCTACGTCAGGATGAAGATTGTCTGGACACTTGGTTCTCTTCATGGTTGTGGCCTATCTCGCTGTTTAACGGCATCAATGATCCGAACAACGAAGAAATCAACTACTACTATCCCACCAGCGATTTGGTGACCGGTCCGGATATTATCTTCTTCTGGGTAGCCCGAATGATTATGGCAGGCTACGAATACAAAGGCGACATGCCGTTTAAGAATGTTTACTTCACCGGTATCGTTCGTGACAAGCTGGGACGCAAGATGTCCAAGTCATTGGGTAACTCACCCGACCCGTTGGACTTAATTGAAAGATATGGTGCCGACGGTGTGCGTATGGGTATGATGTTGTCTGCTCCTGCCGGAAATGATATTTTATTTGATGATACACTTTGCGAACAGGGACGTAACTTCAACAATAAAATATGGAATGCATTCCGCTTGGTAAAAGGATGGGAAGTAGCCGACATCGAGCAGCCCGAATATGCACAACTGGCAACCAAATGGTTCGACAGTCTGCTCGTCAAGGTATCTGCCGAAATAGACGATTTGTTCAGCAAATACCGTCTGAGCGAAGCACTGATGGCGGTGTACAAACTGTTCTGGGACGAATTCTCAAGCTGGTATCTCGAAATGATTAAGCCGGCTTACGGACAGCCGATTGACAAAAAGACCTATGAAGCGACGTTACACTTCTTCGATGTATTGTTGAGACAACTTCATCCGTTCATGCCGTTCATCACCGAAGAGTTGTGGCAACATATTTACGACCGCAAGGAAGGTGAAAGCATCATGACTGCACAAATGGAATCATACGCAGACAGAAATCCGGAGCAGAGCATTCAATTGTGCAATACATTCGACCAGTTAAAGGAAGTCATCTCAGGCATCCGTAACATCCGCCTGCAAAAGAACATTGCTCAAAAAGAAGCATTGGAAATGCAGGTAATGGGTGAAAATACATTCCTTATGTCTTATGCCGAAGTCGTGAAGAAAATGGGTAACCTGACCACCGTCAGCATTGTCAATGAGAAGCCCGAAGGCGCTGCTTCATTCATGGTGGGAACCACAGAATACTTCATTCCGCTGGGAGGCATGATTAATGTAGAAGAAGAATTGGCCAAACTGGAAGCCGACCTTAAATATCAGGAAGGTTTCCTGCAAAGCGTATTGAAGAAGCTGAGCAACGAAAAGTTCGTCAGCAAGGCTCCGGCAAATGTCATCGACATGGAACGCAAAAAGCAGGCTGATGCCGAAAGCAAGATTGCTTCATTGAAGGAAAGCATAGCCGCTCTGAAAAAATAAACGGCAGAGCAAACTGTTTAAAATAGGGAGGTGCACTCTTCGGAGTCGCACCTCTCTTTTTTAATTTATCTGTTAATAAATCATTTCAAAAAGAAAATATCACAAACTTATTCTTACCTTTGTTACAATCACTTTAAATTAAATACTTATGAACAAACTGACAAAACTTGCATGCTTGTCGTTGTTTCTTCTGTTTTCGGCAAGTATCAGTAGCGCCGCTCCCAAGGACTATCGCTACACCACAGTCCCCAATGACCCGTTAAAAGCACGTATCTACACATTGGATAATGGACTGAAGGTCTATATGACCGTAAACAAAGAGACTCCGCGTATCCAAACCTACATTGCCGTACGCGTGGGCGGAAAGAATGACCCGGCGGAAACCACCGGTTTGGCACACTACTTTGAACACCTGATGTTTAAAGGAACCACACACTTCGGTACACAGAACTATGAAGCAGAACGCCCGTTGCTCGACCGGATTGAACAACAATTTGAAGTGTATCGCAAAACAACGGATGAAGCTCAGCGCAAAGCCATCTATCATGTTATCGACAGTCTGTCATACGAAGCTTCAAAATATGCCATTCCCAATGAATATGACAAACTGATGGCAGCCATCGGAGCCAACGGAACCAATGCATATACCAGCTTCGATGTAACTTGCTACACCGAAGACATTCCTTCCAATCAGGTAGAGAATTGGGCAAAGATACAGGCTGACCGTTTCAAGAACAGCATTATACGCGGTTTCCATACCGAGCTTGAAACAGTTTACGAAGAAAAGAACATGTCTCTCACACAAGATCCCCGCAAGGTGAGCGAAACCATGTTGGCAGCACTCTTCCCACACCATCCATATGGCACACAGACCGTGCTAGGTACACAGGACGACTTAAAGAATCCTTCCATCACCAACATCAAGAATTATTATAAAACTTGGTATGTGCCCAACAATATGGCCATCTGTCTGTCGGGTGATTTCAATCCTGATGAAATGATTGCCACCATCGACAAGTACTTCGGCGATATGAAGCCTAACCCCAATCTGCCGAAGCTGACCGTCAAACCGGAAACACCGATTACCGAGCCCATAGTACGCGAAGTGCTCGGTCCCGATGCCGAATCTGTGACATTGGCATGGAGATTCCCCGGTTCGGCAAGCAAAGAATATGAAACACTGCAAATTGTCAGCCAGATTATGAACAACGGCAAAGCCGGTCTGATGGACATCAACCTCAACCAGCAACAAAAAGTATTGGGAGCCTATGCTTATGTTTATAATTTGTCGGACTACTGTGCTTTCATCATGCAGGGACGCACCAAAGAAGGACAGACCCTGGACGAAGTGAAGGATTTGTTCTTGGGCGAAATAGCCAAACTGAAATCCGGTGACTTTGATGAAAATATGTTGCAAGCCAACATCAATAACTTCAAGAAATACCAGATACAGCAACTGGAATACAATAGCATTCGTGCCGATATGTTTGTTCAATCCTTTGTGAACGGAACCGACTGGGCAGACGAAGTGACCGCACTGGAACGCATGTCAAAACTGACCAAAGCCGACATTGTTGCCTTTGCCAACAAGTACTTCACAGACAGTAATTATGCCATTATCTATAAAAAAACAGGAAAAGACCCGAACGAAAAGAAAATCTCTAAGCCGGAAATCACTCCTATTGTCATGAACCGCGATGCTGCCAGCAATTTCCTGAAAGAAGTGCAAGGAAGCAAAGTGCAACCGATAGAACCTGTGTTTATCGATTACAACAAAGATATGGATCAGTTCGCGTGGAACAAGGATGTTCCTGTTCTTTACAAACAGAACACCACCAATGACTTATTCTATCTGCGCTATATATTCGAAATGGGTAACAATAATGATAAGAAACTGGGAACAGCAGCACAATATCTGAGATTCCTCGGCACTTCGGATATGACACTGGAACAATTAAACAGTAAGTTCTATGGCTTGGCTTGTTCATTCAATGTGTCTCCGGGTGACGACCGCACTTATATCACTCTTTCAGGATTGAACGAAAATCTTCCTCAGGCTATCGAATTATTCGAGAAGATATTGGCTGACGCACAACCCGACAAAACGGCTTACGACAATATGGTGAAGAACATCCTGAAGTCACGCACGGATGCCAAATTAAACCAAATGCAAAACTTCATACGCCTGCTGACATACGCTGTTTATGGTAAAGAATCAGCCACACGCAATTTGTTGTCTACAGAAGAATTGCAAAATATGAATCCATCGGAACTGACCGACCGCATCCATAAACTGACTTCGTTCAAACATCGCATCATGTATTATGGGCCCAGTTCAGAACAAGAGTTGACCGACGTATTGAATAAATATCATAAAGTTCCTGCACAGCTGCAAGATATTCCTGCCGGCAAGAAATTTGTGATGCAACCCACTCCTTCCAATAAGGTGTTGATTGCTCCATACGAAGCAAAACAGATTTATATGGTACAGTATTCCAATCGCGGGGAAAAATTTAACCCGGAAGTTGAACCTATCCGTAGTTTGTACAATGAATACTTCGGTGGCGGCATGAACTCCATTGTCTTCCAGGAGATGCGCGAATCACGCGGTTTGGCTTATTCGGCATGGGCAGGAATCGTGACAGGTGGCAAAGCCATCTATCCATATACCGTGCAAACCCAGATAGCTACCCAAAATGACAAGATGATGGATGCCATCAAGACTTTCAATGATATCATCAATAATATGCCGGAATCGGAAGCTGCTTTCAAACTGGCAAAAGAAGGTATCATTTCCCGTCTGCGCACCGACCGCATTATCAAGGATAATATCCTTTGGTCATACATTTATGCTCAAGATATGGGTATGAACGTCGACAAACGCATCAAACAGTACAATGATGTACAGAAAATGACTCTGCAAGACGTTATCGATTTCCAAAAGAAATGGATGAAAGACCGCACCTATACTTATTGCATATTGGGTGACAAGAAAGAGCTGGACATGGAAGCACTGAAAACCATAGCTCCAATTGAGGAACTTACTCAGGAAGAGATTTTCGGATACTAACCCAAGGTGACTCTGTTCCGGTCTAAAAACGAGAAGTTAAAGAATAACCTTTTAAAAAGGGGTTGTGTCAAAACGTTGATGATGCTGTCGTTTAGTTCGTAGGGGCGAGGTTCGCTCGCCCGAAAACAGTTTGCTTTGTGTCTTCGGGCAGGCAAACCCTGCCCCTACAGCTGACGATGGGATAGGTCGGTTTGGTTTTGACACATTCCCTTTTTTAATGTGTTGTGTTGTGCTGTTCCTAGCTCTTATTTCTTATTCATGTTCATTTCGACGACAAAAGCCACCAATAAACCTACACCTCCCAACAAAAGGACACAGGCTCCATAAATAAGTGAAGCGACATCATTCATTCTGTAACCAATATCTACAGTTCCGGTATAACCGTTTATAGTAGCGGCACAAATCACATAACCGACCAGTAGTCCCAGTCCCATTCCTGTAAGCAAACATCCCAACTTCAAAGCCGAAAAAGAGAAGTTTCCAGTCGAAGAAAAGTTAATCTTATGCTCCAGCATATCGGGAGTAAACTTCTCTCCCATCTTTTCAATAATAGTCAAACGTTCCTTTTTGCAGACAAACAGTTCAAACAGCTTGTAAATTCCCAAAGTGATAATGGCCAGAATAGTAGGCACCATAATAAAATCCATCATAATCGTTTCTATTTAAGTTATTAATTTTGTTCCTTTGTACCCTTTAGACGCCGCATCTCCGGTCAGGTTACAACTTTACAGCAAAAAATATTTTTTATTTCAAAAGTGTAACCTTATCTATATGCATGCGTCTAAAGAAGTGAAATGGAATACGACGAAGCACATATCATTCAAGATGTATTGGAAGGAAAGACTTCCCGCTATGAATATTTTCTGGACAAATACGGTCAGCAGGTATTTACCTTGATTGTTCGTATCGTTGCCAGCCAGGAAGATGCAGAAGAGCTTACACAAGATACCTTCCTCAAAGCCTTCCGGCACTTATCTTCATTCAAAGCGGAAAGCAACTTTTCGACGTGGATATACCGCATCGCTTACAATACTGCAATTTCGGCCGTACGAAAGAAAAAATACGACTTATTTGACATGGATGATACGCTGCTTGCCAACATTTCGGACGAACAAATAGATGATACGCTGAATGATGAGAGCGAGGAACAGATAGCCAAACTGAACAAAGCCATGAAAAAGCTTGATGCAGACGAACGGGCCGTCATTACCTTATTTTATATGGAAGACAAGCCTGTCAGCGAAATTGCTCTCATACTGGGAATGACAGAAAGCAACACAAAAGTGAAATTGCACCGTATACGCAAAAAAATGTATGTACTTATAACCAATGAAAAACTATGAACGAAGGACTAAAAGATAAAGGATTGAAAAGGGCAATAAAGGAACAACCTCAGTTTCGGCTGTCCACCAACTTTACTTTCCGCACCATGCAGAAAGTAGAAGAAGCCGCTCGACTTCATGAAAAGAAAATAGAACAAAGAACATTATGGGCAACCATTATCGCCTCCTTGCTCTTACTGGCCAGTGGCATCGCAGGAGTGATTTATTATTTGGACGATAGCCTGACAGAGTTCATTCAAGCAATGCTTCCTTCGGTAACTCACGACATACAGATTCCTTTTTTCTACTTCTTGTTTGCCATAACTATTTTCTTATTTCTGTTATTCGACAGATGGATGAGGAAGCAGTATTTCAAACGGCATTCTTCCTGAAAGAATTTCTTTATACAGGAAAAAAGACCTTGGAGTTTTCCGAAAATACAAAGGTCTTTTTGGAAAACTCCAAAGTCTTTTCTGAAAAGATGAAAGAGTTTTTTTAGGACTATTCCTTATGATAAGTAAGATTCACATCCTACGTTTCACACCAAGCTATTGTAATACAGATTATTACCTTCCCGATAAGTGTGAAACATACTTTCTCATTACTAGTCAGTAGGAATGCCCGTCATTTATATCGGTTATTTCTCAAGTAAATCTTTCAAAAAGGCATCCAGTTCTTCGTCTAATCCTTTAAGCAGTTCATCGTTTAATAACAATGTGTCTTCATCATCCACCAATAAAAGTTCGGCTACCGTTTCTCTATCTTCATCTACCAATACAAAAGAATACGGCTTCATGATACAAAGATTATCCAACTTTCCGGATTCCTGCAAGCAATTGAGCTCTCCTCTCAGAATCCGTTCGGCGATGGCATAAAAATCATCTCCATCATAATCCACCCACTCTTCGATTATGGTACGCGACAATTCCTCGTCATCATCATTAAATAATACTAGTTCACCGCTATCCTGTTTAGGCTGCAAATGAATATCGGTAACTACTGTTTTCTCTCCGTCAGCAATAAATTTATCGATTGCTTCCTGAAGGGATGATACAATAGAAGCATGTGACTGTGCACTGAGTTTCATACCAAAATCAATTTTATTTAATTATTTATATTCAAAAGTACAAAAAAAATCTTTCCTGCAACATTTATTCCTTAAAAATTATCTTTGAAACGATTCATTTGTATGTTTAACTGAGGCAATTGGACCTGACGCTCCTTCAATTTCAATAAATAGAAAGCAATAACAGTAGATTCTGTCGTACCGGCTTTTGCCAGTTTATCTGCTTTTTCCACCCATTCTATAGCAGTTGCAGGATTGTCTTTCATTTCATAATATAGCCCTATATTAAAGGCTGCACGCATTTTTTGGCGCCCTTTACCCTTATCGTATATCTGCTTCCACAACTCAAATGCACTATCCCAATTATTCTCGCGTACATACACTCCGGCATCGCGCATCCTCACATTGCCTCCGTCAAAATAAAAACGGGATACCTCCCTCCAATGCGGAAGAAGATAATTGACAGGCATGGTAGCAGCGTATTCCGAAGCCTCCTTTACGATTTTTTTATCTGATAAGGTAGGCTCAATTTCCCATGAAATAGTATCTTGCTTACTAAAACTGAGCATAGGACGCTCCCGAGAAGGTATATATATTCTGATAACGGGAGCCACAATGCCATCCACAGCATCTACCGAAAAACCTCCGTCAAATGTATCTATGAATAAAGCTCCCCGTTTGGTGTGAATATCCAATCTGTCGAAAGAGAATATTAAATCAACGCCCAAATCGGCAGCCAATTTCTGTACCTCATCCTGAGTCAGCATCACATCTTCACGAAGTTCGGTATCCTGCCCGCGCAAAGCAGAGTCGCAAATAATGACTTGCTCAAAGTAATTAGCATTCGCTATTTCCTCCGCCAAAGCTTCGGCAGCTGTTTTGCCATCTCCTTTCAGTTCCATACTAATCACATCATGACTGTCTCCCACTTTATAGGCAGGCATGTTGTTCACCACAGCCACATTCCGCACTGCATCAGGAAAACTGACATCGGCAGCCTGCAACTGTTCAAAAGAAATCGTTTGCAAACTTCCGCATGAAGTCAAAACCAAACCGGTTACTATCGCTATTAATGAAATCGTTTTATTCATATCTGACCAATATTACTTGTTAGGACAAAAATAAGCTATTTGCAGGAACTTATTAGTTAAAAGGAATAAAAAAAACGTCTAAGCAGAAAATTCTGCTCAGACGTTTCTATGAAATTGTCTATTTATCAGTCATTTTTTCCGTGGCAGTTCTTATACTTCTTGCCACTTCCGCACGGACACAGGTCATTACGGCCTACTGTCTTTTCTGCACGTACCGGCTCACGCTTTACTTCACGAGTATCGTGACCGGCTGCTGCCTGCTGATCGGGGTCACTTAAGTCACGCTTTTCCTCTCTATATTGCTGACGGGGAGCTGCCGGTTCGGGAGCTGCTTCACGCACTTGCTCAGGCTCCTGTACAGGTATCTGTCCGCGAGTCAATACGGAAATGGTATTGTTATTAATCTTATTGACCATATTATCAAACAGGTTCACTGATTCCAATTTAAAGATTAACAACGGATCTTTCTGCTCATAGCTTGCATTTTGCACAGAATGTTTCAACTCGTCAAGTTCGCGCAAGTTTTCCTTCCAGGCATCATCGATGGTATGCAGCAGGATGGCTTTCTCGAATGACTTCACAATTTCCTTACCTTCTGTTTCATAAGCAGCTTTCAGGTTAACAGAAATATTATACAAACGTTTACCGTCTGTAATAGGAATCATAATATTTTCATACATGTGTCCTTGCAATTCGAATACTTGTTTGATAACAGGGTTGGCAATCTGTGCCATACGTTCTGTCTTGCGTTTGAAGTTGGCCATTGCTGCCTCGAAAGTCAGTTCTGCCAAATCTTCCTGCTTCTTCGCATTGAATTCTTCTTCTGTGAAAGGAGGCTCCATTGCCAAAATCTGCAACATTTCCATCTTCACATTATCATAATCGCCCAATTCGACTGCATACACACAACGATCCCAAATCATATTCACAATATCCATACCGATACGTTCACCCATCAAGGCATGGCGGCGCTTCGTATAGACAGCGACACGCTGCTTGTTCATCACGTCATCATATTCAAGCAAACGTTTACGGATACCGAAGTTGTTTTCTTCTACTTTCTTCTGAGCACGCTCGATGGAATTGGAAATCATCTTGTGTTCAATCATTTCACCTTCCTTGAATCCAAGTCTGTCCATGACACCGGCAATACGGTCTGACGAGAACAAACGCATCAGGTCGTCTTCCAATGAGACAAAGAATACAGAAGATCCCGGGTCTCCCTGACGACCTGCACGACCACGCAACTGGCGGTCTACACGACGGCTCTCGTGACGTTCCGTACCGATAATAGCCAAACCTCCCGCAGCTTTCACTTCAGGACTAAGCTTAATATCGGTACCACGACCCGCCATATTGGTTGCAATGGTCACGATACTCTTCTGACCTGCCTGAGCAACGATGTCGGCTTCCTTCTGGTGCAACTTTGCATTCAATACATTGTGCTCGATCTTACGCATTGAAAGCATCTTGCTCAGCATTTCAGAGATTTCTACAGAAGTAGTACCTACCAGAACAGGACGTCCTGCCTTTACCATTTCTTCAATCTCTTCGATCACAGCTTTATATTTTTCACGCTTAGTCTTGTAAACGCGGTCGTTCATATCTTTACGTGCTATCGGACGATTGGTCGGGATGACAACAACATCCAATTTATAGATATCCCAAAATTCGCCAGCTTCCGTTTCGGCTGTACCGGTCATACCCGAGAGTTTGTGATACATACGGAAATAGTTCTGCAAAGTAATAGTGGCAAAAGTCTGGGTTGCCGCTTCCACTTTCACCCTTTCCTTAGCCTCGATAGCCTGATGCAAACCATCTGAGTAACGACGACCTTCCATAATACGACCGGTCTGTTCGTCTACAATCTTCACCTGTCCGTCAATCACCACATACTCATCATCCTTTTCGAACATGGCGTATGCTTTCAAAAGCTGGTTGATGGTGTGTACACGTTCCGATTTGATAGCATAATTAGTCATCAACTCATCCTTCTTGGCCAATTTCTCTTCTTCCGACAGTTCGGTCTGGTTTTCTAAAGCCGACAACTGAGAAGTGATATCAGGCAACACAAACAATGTAGGATCTTCAGCATTTCCGGTAATCAAATCAATACCTTTGTCTGTCAAATCCACACTGTTCTGCTTTTCATCGATTACGAAGAACAAAGGATCGGTAGCTTCAGGCATACGCTTGTTGTTCTGCTCCATATAGATTTCTTCGGTCTTCAGCATACCGGCCTTAATGCCCGGTTCACTCAAGAATTTAATCAACGGCTTGTTCTTAGGCAACGCTTTATGACTGCGGAACAAAGCAAGGAACCCTTCTTCCTGATCTTTCTTGTCATCGGATGCAATCAAGCGTTTGGCATCGGCAAGGTATTGGGTAGCCAGCTTTCTCTGAGCTTCAAACAGACGTTCAACCAATGGACGGAGTTGTTCAAACAATTGATCCTCACCTTTTGGAACAGGACCGGAGATAATCAACGGAGTACGCGCATCGTCAATCAAAACTGAGTCGACCTCATCGACAATAGCATAATTATGTTTACGCTGCACCAAATCCTTCGGGCTGACAGCCATATTGTCACGCAAATAGTCAAAACCAAACTCATTGTTCGTACCGAAGGTAATATCGGCCATATATGCTCTGCGGCGTGCGTCAGAATTAGGCTGATGCTTATCGATACAATCGACACTCAATCCGTGGAACTGATAAAGTGGTCCCATCCATTCCGAGTCACGTTTTGACAAATAATCATTGACTGTCACCACGTGCACACCGTTACCGGTCAAAGCATTCAGGAATACCGGCAGAGTAGCCACCAACGTCTTACCCTCACCGGTTGCCATTTCTGCAATCTTACCCTTATGCAAAACGACACCACCAAACAGCTGCACATCATAGTGCACCATTCCCCATGTCATATCGTTACCACCGGCAAGCCAATGGTTCTGCCAAATAGCTTTATCGCCTTCGATACGCACAAAGTCTTTTCCCTGCGCAGCCAAGTTACGGTCGAACTCAGTAGCAGTCACTTCGATTTCAGGATTCTCAGAGAATCGGCGGGCTGTATCTTTTACGATGGCAAAAGCTTGAGGAAGCACATCATCCAATGCTTTTTCATACTTTTCAAGCACTTCTTTTTCCAACTTGTCAATCTGCGTAAAGATGCCTTCACGATCTTCTAACTCAGTAGTTTCGATAGTAGCTTTCAGCTCTTCTATCTTTTTTTGTTCTTCCGTAGCCGAATCGTGGATATACTTTTTCAGTTCCTCTGTTTTGGCACGAAGTTCATCATTGCTCAGTTTGGCAATTTCCGGATATACAGCCTTGATTTTGTCTACCCACGGCTTTATTTCTTTCATGTCACGGGTGGCCTTGTTCCCAAACAATTTGCCGATAAATTCATTAAATCCCATTGTATTTTTGTTTTTATTATTTTCTAATTTGGTTAATTTTGAAAGTGCAAAGTTAAAATAAAATGCTGATTTATTTGCACTTCTCTCTCTAAATATTATTTGCGGATGTCAGTCATCGGAGCCAAAGTAGAGGCATTGGGCGCCCGAATGCGCATGAAATGGGCTACAGTAGGTGCAATATTGCCAATCTTCACAGGGGTGTGAATAATTTCGGGCTTCATATTCCATCCCACTAAAACGAGGGGTGAAGAAGCATAAGCTTCACGCACTACTCTTTTATCTAAAGAATGTTCACGGACAACCGACCAGCCGGGCAAAACCTCTATCCACAAGTCACCGGAACACGCCGGATTATAACTGTTCTTTATTTTATCGATAGTAGGAGTCCAAGAGCCCAACTGCAAGCGTTGTGAAGAATAGACGTCCTTCACACCGCTAAACTGCACCAGGAATTCCGACGAACGAGCCAAAATCTCGGTATAGTTAAGTTGTTTCTGCTCAATAAGCTTATGATTCAAATAAATTTCCTGTTCGTGATGAGCTTCCACATACTGGCCTTCGCCATAGATCGCAGCCAGATAAAGATTCAACAATGCAGAACAACGCTGAATATAGAATTCTCCACTGGGAATCTTATATTGAGGAGGATCAGCCGGTTCGGGATCTGTATATCCAGTGGAGGTAATGAAGAAAAGAGTGTTATGTAAACCTACTTTTCTATCAATCATATCCAACAACTCGGCAATACTATTATCTAAACGGACATAGGTATCCTGCATCTCCAAAGGTAATTCAGACGGAGATTTGTGATCATAATTTCCGGCATAATAAGCCAAAGACAATAAATCCGGCACATTATCCTTACCGATGGAAGTAGAATTGAGGCAAGCATTTACCAAACGATTCACCTCGTCATTGGCATAAGGGCTGGTTTTCAGCCTTCTGTATTTCTGCTTCCTTTCATCATCAAAATTATGTTTGAAAGTCAGCTGCTTGGTTTCTGTAGTCAGATATTTATAAGCGGTAACAGGCAGATAAGGTCCCCACACCATATCACTGATGCGAAAATCAAGTCCCTGATAATCGTTATAAGTAGAAATCCAGGAAGGGAAAGTACCATAATATGTACTTCCACTCCATTTTCCTGTTTCATCATTAATCCAGAAAGCACCTTTGGCTGCATGACCGGCAGCCAACACTGCCATTTCCCGGGTAGGAGCAATGGAATAAACTTCTGCTACGCCTTGTGTGGCCACTGCCAGCTCATCTGACAGGTTTGATACTTTCAATTTGGCAGGAGAGGTGGACTCGGAAGTATAAATCCCCATAAAGTTATTGTCGTCCACACAATTGATAACGCGCAGAGTTGCACGATCCATCCAGTTATCCCCTACAATACCATTGGTATAAGGAGTAGTTCCCGAATAAATAGCGGCCACAGACGATGATTTATCAACATTGATAAAATCATATTCTGCATTCAGGTATATTCTGCCTTCCTTCCACAACCGTTTGAAGCCCCGTTCTCCATACAAAGCCGAGAAAGCTTCAATGTAGTCTGTCCGCAGTTGGTCGATGGTAAGCCCTACCACCAACTTAGGAACCGCAGGAACATTTTGTGCCTGAAGCCCCGTTAATACTATAACGGTCAGAAGAGAAGTTAAGATGCGTCCTTTCATTTACTGTTTTGTCTGTAATATAAAAATACGTGGCCTGTAGAGCATACAAGCAAACACAGTGCCAAAGGTAATACCGTTACGTTGAATTCTTGCTGTATAAATGGCATTATCATTATAAAAAACGTTAAATAAGCCATATTTATTAGATGATAGAGGTCTTTTCGACCTTTTATCGCCTTATAAATCATCACCGGCAAGTAAATAAGGGGGATGGGATTGAACAAAACAATCAGCCAATTGGAGCCGACTGTCGGATGAATGGAAAAGAAAAACAAAAAAGCAATGATACATCCGGCTACCCCCTGCGCTCCGAACAAGAGCAAATCCCAAGCCCAAATCACCTTCTTCCATTTCAATTGAAGCCATACAATAATGCAAGTCACAACCAACAATATGCATACACACGACAGAGGAGACAATGGGAAACCCAGTTCTGCTTCTTCCGGCTCTACATCCACCACTTTCGACTCACTGAGTACCAACGGACGAACACTGTCTCCTTGCATAATGACCGCGCCCCTTGCCGCTTCCAACATATTAAAAGGAGCAAACATTTGCTTTCGTCCGTCAATGGGAACATCCGCCTCGCTACCAAGACAAAGATCAATTCCTAACTCATCCCATTCATTCCCTTTCGTGCACCGGTGAATAATATCCCTGAAAGTGACCCCTTCTTCCGCCTGCGGATAAACTACTTTTCCATCGATACAATCTTCTATCTTGTCACGCGCACGCGTAGTACAATTATCATAAAAGTAATTATAACGATAAATCCGGTTCCCTGGACGATAATTTTCTTCAAGCAAATCCCATATCTTTTGTTTTTCTTCGTCGGTAAGATTCAGTGTTTGCTGATAGACCGAAGAGCCGCGCACGGCATATTCTCCTTCAAAATAAGAATAAGGCACCACTCCCAACCGATAATCAGTTTCACCTTTCACAAAGCGCAGCACAAAATTAGGAGTATTGAAACTGAAGATACCATAATTAAAAACCAAGTCCTTCCCCTCTGCCGGATTTTCGTAACGAATAGCCGTATGACCGAACAATTCATATATCTCGGTTCCCGGCGCACAAGTCAGCAAACTCACCCTTACACTATCCTGCTGAGCACGAACACTCCAGGAAGCCAATATTAAATAAAGTAAAACAAGCAGTCTCTTCATATTAATCAATGTTTTGATACCACTGAATCATTGTTTATCCGTATCAAAATTACAATTTACGCTGCAAAAGTACACCTAAATATTAATTAATACCTCACAAATACCGTTTTTTATTGCAATTCCTATTTATTTTTTGCGTTACTTTGCAGCCATAAAAGCAAAGTTGTGAATTTAATAATTGATATAGGAAATTCAGTAGCCAAGCTGGCTATCTTTGACAAAGACGAGTTGGTAGAAGTATTCCGTGGCTCCAATCATTCATTGGACAGCCTGCCGATGCTTTGCTCCCGATACCCCTTGGAACGAGGTATCATAGCCTCTGTCATCACATTAAGCAACACGATCCGCCGACAACTGGACAAGTTGCCCTTTAAAATCATAGAGCTAAGTCACGAAACTCCGGTTCCCATCACCAATCTGTACAAGACACCTCAAACACTGGGAATGGACAGACTTGCCGCCGTTGTAGCCGCCACATGGCTGAAACCCAATAATGATATACTGGTTATTGACGCCGGAACATGTGTCACATACGATTTCATCGATGCACAACACCAATACCACGGTGGCAATATATCTCCCGGAATGCGCATGCGCTTCAAAGCACTCAATATATTTACGGACAAGCTGCCTAAAGTCAGTGCCAAAGGAGACATCCCCCTTTATGGACAAACGACAGAAACTGCTATCCGTGCCGGAGTTATCAGAGGTATGGAACTTGAAATGAGCGGATACATCTCCCTTATTCAAAAGAATTACCCCGGAGTTTTGGTTTTTTTAACAGGCGGAGATGATTTTTCTTTTGATACAAACTTAAAAAGTATCATCTTTGCAGATAGATTTTTAGTATTGAAAGGTTTAAACAGAATATTAAGCTATAATGATAAATTATAAAAGACTGATTAGTGCGTTAATTATACTCACATTCACTGGGCTGACCATAGCCCAAACAAGCACAAACTCACCTTATACGCGCTATGGATTTGGTTCATTGGCCGATCAAGGCTTCGGTAATAGCAAAGCGATGGGTGGAATAGCCTATGGATTAAGAAACGGTTATCAAATCAACGCATCTAATCCGGCGTCATATACGGCAGTTGATTCTTTGACGTTCTTGTTTGATGCCGGCATGACTTTGCAAAATGCCAACTTTAAGGAAGGCAATATAAAGACTAACGCTAAAAATTCAAGTTTTGATTATCTGGCCATGCAATTCCGTTTATGGAAACGTATGGGAATGGCTGTGGGATTTCTCCCTTTCTCTACAGTAGGATACAGTCTGAGCAACACTTCCGAATTGACTAAGGACGAAGACGGAACCGTTATCAACAAGACTGCTTCTTACGCTGGTGACGGAGGTTTGCAGCAAGTATTTGCAGGTGTAGGTTTCAAAGTCCTCGACAACTTGTCAATCGGTGCAAACATCTCTTATATATATGGTGATATCACACATTCTGTAACAACTGCTTTCAGCAACTCAAGTTCATTTAGCAGTGTCAGATTGGACAAGATATCCATCAATGATTATAAACTGGACTTTGGCTTGCAATATAGTTATAAATTCAATAAAAAACACGTTTTGAACTTTGGTGCCGTATATTCACTGGGACATTCAGTGAATGGCAAAGGATATAAATACAATCAGAAGTGGTTGAACGGAGCTGATTATCCTTCTACCCAGACAGGTGATACGATTACCAACGCATTCAGTTTGCCACATACCTTTGGAGCCGGTTTGACTTATGTATATGACAACCGACTGACTATAGGGGCCGATTTTACCTATCAACAATGGGAGGATGCAAAATTCTATAATGAGAAAAGCTATTTCAGCAACCGTACAAAAATAGCCGCAGGTGCTGAGTTTGTTCCCAACCCCTACAGCCGCAATTATCTGAAACGTGTCCGCTACCGTGTTGGTGGATATTATTCAGATCCATACACCAAAGTAGACGGTCAGGACGGTACTCGTGAATATGGAGTAAGTGCCGGTTTCGGCTTCCCGCTGTTCCAAAGCAAGTCCATCCTGAATATCTCGGGACAATATGTAAGAGTAAGTCCGAAAGTAAAAGGAATGCTGGAAGAAAACTATTTAAAAATCAACATCGGACTGACCTTCAACGAACGTTGGTTTATGAAGTGGAAAGTAGATTAACAAACAACAAGATAGAGTTTTAATAATAATAATAACTAAATTTATATACGATGAAAATGAAGATGGTAACAGCGCTGTTCGCTCTTTCTTTAAGTGCAACAGCTTCTTTCGCTCAAACCGGAGCGTCAGACGGTTCAAGGTATGGTCATGGTCAAGACAGTATTAACTGTCTGCAAAACATCAGTATCTATTCTGAGTACGTAAAAACAAACAACTTCAAGGATGCTTATACCCCGTGGAAGAGTGTATTCAATGAAGCTCCTATTGCTCAGGCAGGTACTTACACAAACGGTGCAAAGATTCTTCGTTGGTTCATTGCCAATGAAAAAGATGCAGCTAAGCAAAAGCAATATTTTGAAGAACTGATGAAAGTACACGATCAACGTATTAAATACCTGGACATTTTGAACAGCTACGTTAAAACTCCTGTAACTAAAGGTTCTATTATCGGAATGAAAGCTCACGACTATTTCACAATGGGATGTCCTGACCTGAATACTGCATATAATTTGTTCAAAGAAGCCGTTGAATTAGAAAAAGATAACGCTGATTACTTTGTACTTCAAGAATTTACCGATGTTTCCGGACGTAAGGTTAAGGCTGATGAAACACACAAAGAACAGTTCATTCAAGACTATATCGCTGCTGCCGGTTATGCAGACGCAGCATTCAAAAAAGAGACTAAAGCAAAGACCAAAGAACTCTTGAAAGTTGCCAAAGACAACATCGATGCATTTTTCATTAACAGTGGTGTGGCTACTTGCGATAATTTGCAATCTATTTACGCTCCGAAAGTTGAACAGAACAAGACTAATCTGGATTATTTAAAACAAGTAATCAGCGTAATGCAAATGTTAGGATGCACAGAACAGGAAGCATACTTTGCTGCATCCGAACATGCACATGCTATTGAACCGACTTCAGAAACAGCTATCGGTTGCGGATATATGTATTTCAAGAAAGGCGACTTGGACAAATGTATCGCATACTTTGACCAGGCAATCGAACTGGAACAAGACCCTGTGAAAAAAGCAGATTATTGCTATAAGACTGCTGCCATCCTGTTTAATAAAAAACAATTGAGCAAAGCTAAACAATATGCACTGAAATCTATCTCATTGGATGGAAGCAACGGTAAACCCTATATCCTGATAGCTAATATGTATGCATCAAGCCCCAACTGGAGCGATGAAAATGCATTGAACAAATGTACATACTTTGCCGTTATTGACAAATTACAGAGAGCTAAGAGTGTAGATTCAAGCGTAGAAGAAGAAGCAAACAAGTTGATTGGCACTTACTCACGCTATACTCCGAAAGATGAAGACTTATTCTTCCTCGGATTGAAGAAAGGTGACAGTGTAACAATCGGCGGATGGATTGGTGAAACAACTACTATCAGATAATTATGTCAGTTGTAAAAAAACGAAATTCACACCTTATATTTATGAACATAACAGTTGTCGTTTGGACAACTGTTATGTTTGTTTTATTCCCCGCATGTTCGGGAGACAATAAGAACTTGGCAGAAGCCATAACCGAACGTGACTCTCTCCCTACCATGAAAACGCTGGGAGTGACTACCTTAATATCCGATTCGGGCATCACACGCTACAAAATTATTACCGAAGAGTGGGAAATATACGATAAAAAGAACCCACCTTATTGGGCTTTTGAAAAAGGAGTCTATTTGGAGAAATTCGATTCTCTGTTTCACATCGATGCCAGCATCAAAGCCGATACAGCTTATTATTACGAGAAAAAGAAACTTTGGGAACTGAGAAGCAATGTGCACATCCGCAACCTTCAAGGGGACAAATTTGATACACAACTTCTGTTTTGGGACGAAGCAAAAGAACAAATTTACTCTGACAAGCCTATCCGTATCGAACAAGCGGACAAAAGCATTATAAATGGACAATATGGATTCAAGTCGAATCAGCAACTGACCGAATACGAAATATACAACAGTGGCGGTGAGTTTATTGTAAAAGACACAACCCCGGCAGACAGCACAAAAGTTGCTGCTTCGGACAGTATCAAGACCGACTCGGTACATTAATCAATTTATCATTATGGGCATCATCATAGAAATACTTATCACAATGGCTTTTTCCGCATTCTTTTCAGGTATGGAAATAGCCTTTGTCTCCTCAAATAAGCTACGTTTTGAGATGGATCGTAACAGCCAGAGCCTTACCTCTCGAATCCTTTCCATCTTCTTTCATGACCCGAACAATTTCATTTCTACCATGCTGGTAGGAAACAATATAGCTCTTGTCATTTACGGTATATTGATGGCTCAGGTCATCGAACAAAATATCTTGGCAGGACTCATCGAAAACGAGTTCCTTTTGGTACTGATTCAAACCATCATCTCGACATTAATCATCTTGGTAACCGGTGAATTTCTACCTAAAACACTATTCAAAATCAATCCCAACTTAACATTGAATATATTGGCTGTTCCTGCATTCATTTGTTACATAGTCCTCTACCCTATCAGCAAATTTGCATCAGGTTCATCCAATCTGATATTGCGTATTTTCGGCATAAAAGTGAATAAAGAAGCAAGTGACAAAGCATTTACAAAAGTAGATTTGGACTATTTCATTCAAAGCAGCATTCAAGACACTGACAATGGAAAAGAAATTGACACTGAAATCAAAATATTCCAAAATGCACTTGACTTTTCCAATATAAAAATCCGTGACTGCATGGTTCCTCGTACCGAAATAGTATCCATCGAATACGGCACTTCACTCGAAGAATTAAAAGCACGTTTCATAGAAAGTGGAATCAGCAAAATTATTGTATACAAGGAAAATATAGACAATATTGTCGGTTACATCCATTCATCAGAAATGTTCCGCGAAGTAACAGATTGGGCTGAACATATCCGCCAGCTTCCCATTGTTCCCGAAACGATGGGCGCACATAAGCTGATGAAGCTATTCATGCAGCAAAAGAAATCATTGGCAGTGGTAGTCGATGAATTTGGCGGCACTTCGGGCATTGTGGCACTGGAAGATTTAGTAGAAGAAATTTTTGGCGAAATAGAAGACGAACATGATACCACATCTTACATAGCCAAAGAAATCGGCGACAATGAATACATCCTTTCAGGACGTCTGGAAATAGAGAAAGCGAATGAACTTTTCTCACTCGACTTGCCCGAAAGCGATGAATATCAAACTGTCGGCGGTCTCATCCTGCACCATTACCAAAGCTTTCCCAAAATGCATGAAGTGATAAAATTCGACAATTTCCAGTTCAAAATAATTAAAGTTACGGCTACTAAAATTGAGCTTGTGAAGCTGAAAGTGACCGAATAACAGATTTTTTTCACAATAAAATAGATTGTAAACCGCATTTTTTGTATCTTCGTGCGCTAAATCTATAAAGTATAGAAAAACAATAAACAAAATAGTATAATTTAGAAATGGCAACATTACAAACAATTAGAAGTAAAGGCCCTCTGTTGGTCGTTGTAATCGGTCTTGCCCTTTTCGCATTTATTGCGGGTGACGCATGGAAAGTACTCCAGCCACATCAGGGAAAACAAGACGTAGGTGAAATCAATGGAAAAACACTCACCGCACAAGAGTATCAGAAAATGGTTGATGAATACGCAGAAGTTATTAAGCTCACTCAAGGCTTGAACTCTCTTAACGATGACCAACTGACTCAAGTGAAAGACCAAGTTTGGCAATCTTACGTAAACAATCAATTAATTGCAGCAGAAGCCAAAAAGTTAGGTCTGACTGTAAGCGATGCTGAAATCCAAGCAATTATCGAAGAAGGCACTCACCCGTTGTTAATGCAGACTCCATTCCGCAACCCGCAAACCGGTGCTTTTGACAAAGACATGCTGAAAAAGTTTTTGGTAGACTATGCCAACTTGGGCAAAAGCCAAATGCCTGCACAGTATGTAGAATACTATCAGAAAATGGGTGCTTTTTGGAACTTCATTGAAAAGACTTTGAGACAAACTGCTTTAGCTGAAAAATATCAGAACTTGCTGGCTAAATCATTAATTTCAAATCCTGTTTCTGCCGAAGACGCATTTGCTTCACGCACAAATCAGACTGATGTATTGCTGGCTGCTGTTCCTTATTCTTCTATCAACGATTCTACAATCACTGTTTCAAACGAAGAAATCAAAGCGCTTTACAATAAGAAAAAAGAAACTTTCGAACAACCGGTAGAAACTCGCAACATCAAATATATCGATGTTTTGGTTACTCCTTCTGACGAAGACCGTAAAGAAGTTTTAGACGAAGTTACAGAATATTCTACTCAGTTGGCTAATGTTGCTGATATGAGCACATTCGTTCGTTCTACCAACTCTGTAGTACCTTTCTCTGAAGTGGTTGTAAACAAGACAGTACTTCCCAACGACATCGTAGCCCGTTTGGACTCAGTGAAGCTCGGTGAAGTTTACGGTCCTTACTACAACCAAGCTGACGACTCATACAACGCTTTCAGAATCTTAGCAAAACAAACAGCTCCTGACTCAATCCAATTCCGTCAGATTCAGGTATATGCCGATACAGAAGCAAAGACTAAGACCTTGGCAGACAGTATTTTCACAGCTCTGAAAGGTGGTGCGGATTTTGCCGAGCTTGCTCAAAAATATGGTCAGACAGGTGAAGCAAGTTGGTTGACAGCACGCAATTATGAAGGTGCTGCTCTTGATGCTGAAAACGCTAAATTTATCAATACCTTGATTAACAGCGGTATTAAAGAACTGAACAATTTGCAAGTCGGTCAGGCTAACGTCATCCTTCAGGTAATGGACAAGAAAGCCATGAAAGATAAATATCAGGTAGCAATCATCAAACGTCCGGTAGAATTCAGCAAAGAAACTTACAATAAGGCATACAATGATTTCAGCCAGTTCGTAGCACAGAACACTACTATGGATAAGATTGTAGCCAATGCAGAAGACAACGGTTATCGTTTGTTAGAACGTGCTGATTTCCGTAGCGGTGAACACTATGTAGGTGGTGTGAAAGGTACTCGCGACGCATTGAAATGGATCTTTGCTGCTAAAGAAGGCGAAGTATCTCCCTTGTATGAATGTGGTGAAAACGACCACTTGATGGTAGTTGCACTTGAAAAGATAAATCCTGCCGGCTACCGTAACATCAATTTGGTGGCAGATATGCTGAAAGCCGAAATTATCAAAGATAAGAAAGCTGAAAAGATTATGGCAGAATTGAACGGTGCAGACATTAATAAAGCCAAGAGCGCTGCAAATGCAGTGAGCGATACTGTAAAACACATCACTTTTGCAGCACCCGCTTATGTTTCTATTACTCGTGCCAGCGAACCTGTATTAGGTGCTTTTGCTAGTAAAACTGAGGTAAACAAGACTACTGCTCCCATCAAGGGTAATGCAGGTGTGTATGTAATGCAAATTATCAATAAAGACAAGAGTGCCGAAACATTCGATGCAAAAACTGAAGAAAGCAATTTGGAAAATATGGCAGCACGCTATTCAAACAGCTTCATCAGCGACTTATATAAGAAAGCAGAAGTAAAAGATGACCGCTACTTATATTTCTAAGTCTATCCTCGTCTAAATCATAAATGGAAAGGGAGGTGTGTCAAAACTCCCTTTTTATCGAAATCACCCTCGCCACAGTTCGTTGTGGCGAGGGTGATTTTTAGTTTATAGAGTTGCGACATACCCTTCTTTTTTTGAGTTTACAAGAAACATAATCATCACACTATTATAATATAAAAGGGGATGTGTCAAATAATTGGTCACCGACCTTGACACATCCCCTTTTTCACTTAAGGCGGAATATATTAATTATTCTCAGGGCGAAGTTTACGAACTGTAACGGCAGTCTGCCACATTTCACTTTCGCGCAATGCTTTCAACTCTTCTTCCAACTTTTCGCGATAATCGGGTTTAGAGTTAGAGTCGATAGAAATCTGAGCTTCGTTACCGGTCTTCACGCTGTGATACAGTTTTTCAACCACAGGCTTGATAGCATCGTGGAACGGAGTCATCCAGTCCAATGCACCGCGCTGGGCAGTAGTAGAACAGTTAGCATACATCCAGTCCATACCATTCTTTGCAAACAGCGGCATCAATGACTGAGTCAGTTCTTCCACAGTTTCGTTGAATGCTTCAGAAGGAGTATGTCCGTTTTCACGCAACACTTCATACTGTGCCAGCAACAATCCCTGAATAGCACCCATCAATGAACCGCGTTCACCTGTCAAATCCGAAGTAGCTTCACGCTGGAAAGTAGTCTCAAACAAATAGCCGGAACCGATACCGATACCCAAAGCGATAGTACGTTCGTAAGCCTTACCGGTTACATCCTGATAGATGGCGTATGAAGAGTTCAAGCCGCGACCTTCGAGGAACATGGTACGCAATGAAGTACCCGAACCTTTGGGGGCAACCATGATTACGTCAACATCGGCAGGAGGAACCACACCTGTACGGTCGCTCCAAGTAATGGCAAAACCATGAGAGAAATAAAGAGCCTTACCCGGAGTAAGACAAGGTTTAATAGTGGGCCATACAGACATAACAGCTGCATCAGACAACAGACACATAATAATGCTTGCTTTCTGGCAGGCTTCTTCAATGCCGAACAGAGTTTCTCCCGGAACCCATCCGTCAGCAACCGCTTTTTCATATGTTTTTCCCGGACGCTGACCAACGATTACATTAAAACCATTGTCACGCAGGTTCAAAGACTGCCCCGGACCCTGTACACCATAACCGATTACAGCGATTGTTTCATCTTTCAATACTTCACGTGCTTTTTCCAAAGGAAATTCATCGCGGATAACTACAGTTTCTGTAACACCGCCAAAATTCAATTGTGCCATTTTTAAAACTAATTTTTACGGACAGCACTACGCCATCCTATTATTATTAAATTAAATCAATATCACTTTACTGCGAACGACTACTTCCGTACCGTTCTTTCTTACTTCTATGTCATACTCTCCCTCTCCCACTTCCTCACGATAGAAACTCAAAGTATCGCCATAATAACTTTCGGCCACGTATGCCATTTCAAAACGCTTTACCCGCTTTTCCTTGAATACTTCGATGGGAAACAAATCGAGGATGTGTTCGATATACTTAATACTGTTTACATGCCCGTTGATGTCGATATCACTGTATTTTGTCCGATACTCCACAAGAGGCGTCTTCTCGGTCACTTTGATGCGACTGGGCTTGGAGATAGGGCAATCTTTATCACACACATAGTCGGTGATGCTCCCTCCGTGAAGAGTCAGCAGATCGGCAGGTTTACGAGTTTCCATACTTATCATCGCCCACACCGAACGGGCATAGCCCACTGCATTCCCCTCGTGGTCAAGAATGGCAAAGTTACGGTCGGTAAAAAGGCGATAAACATTCTCCACCCACGTCTGAATACTGAAAGACTCATACTCGCAAGGCATCTCCTCCAACTCAATAGCCAAACGGGAAAGTACCCATGTATAATGGTTCTCATTCAATGTGGCAATACCGAATCCACGGTCGGCGGCATGAAATCCGGCACAATTCAACAGATGATTCCCCAATACACTCATTGTCAGTTTTCCGGTGAAATCGCAATGAAAAGGCTCTGCCACAAACTTGTACGTTCCAACTTTATTGTCACTCATTACAGCTCCTTTCTTTCCTTCTGTTGACGATATTTTTCCTCACGCTGTGTAAGATACTCATTGACACGCTCAAAGCAGCTGGTAGTGATAGCCACACGCCCCGAACGGACAAACTGCAATACACAACCCAATGCCTGCAACTCCTCATACAGAGAAGTGATTTCCTCTGTCATTCCTGCCTTCTCGACAATAGCAAAGACAGGGTTCACTTCCACAATGCGTGCATTATAACGGCGGATTACTTTCGATGCGATGGGATTGGACTGAAACTCAGGTATGGACACCTTATAGAGTGCTATCTCATGCAGAAAGATTTCGTCATCAGTGAAATAATGCGCCTGCAATACATCGATTTTCTTTTCTATCTGCTTCACCACCTTTTCAATAATATCCTTGGTAGTCCACACTGTAATAGTGTATTTATGTACTCCTTTGATAGAAGAAGCCGAAACATTGAGACTTTCTATATTAATCTGCCGGCGGGTAAACACAGCAGTAATCTGGTTCAGCAAACCGGCAATATTTTCCGAATGAACGATTAATGTATATAATGTCTTATCCATAAGCTTACTCTTTTAACATTCTAACAACATCTGGTTTACCGAACTTCCCGGAGGTGTCATCGGCAACACATTACCTTCCTCTATCACACAAGCTTCCAAAAGGAACGGACCTTCGGTGGTCAGCATTTCATGGATGGCATCCTGCAACTCTTCCCGCTTCATCACACGCCGGGAAGGAATCTCGTAGGCTTCGGCTATTTTCATGTAATCCGGATTCAACATCGGTGTAAACGAGTAGCGGCGGCCGAAGAACATCGCCTGCCACTGACGAACATTGCCCAGATAATTATTGTTCAGCAAAATAATCTTTACCGGAGCTTTCTGTTCCATAATGGTCCCCAGTTCCTGAAGATTCATCTGCAATCCTCCGTCACCCATAAACACGCACACAGTGCGGTCAGGACGACCGAAAGTGGCACCGATTGCAGCAGGCAGACCGAACCCCATGGTTCCCAATCCGCCGGAAGTAACAATACTACGATTCTTGCTATACTTAAAGTAACGTGCCGCCATCATCTGGTTTTGTCCTACATCGGTCACCAAAATAGCTTCGTGATGCGAAGCCTCGCTCACAGCACGAACCACCTCGCCCATATTCAGCGCACCTTCACAAGGGTGAATCTCCTTCCTGATTACCTGTTCATATTCCGTCTTTTCATATTCGACAAAGCTATCAATCCATTCGGTATGTTCATTTTCGCCGATAAGTTGCGTCAATATGGCAAGTGTCTGCTTGCAATTACCCAAGACAGGCACATCCACCTTTACATTCTTATCTATTTCCGATGAATCGATATCCAGATGAATGATCTTTGCTTGTCGGGCGTATGTATCAAGTTTGCCGGTCACACGGTCATCAAAACGCATTCCCACGGCTATCAACACATCACATTCATTGGTCTTGACATTCGGACCGAGATTACCGTGCATACCCAGCATACCTTTATTGAGCCTGTGGTCGGTAGGCAAAGCAGAAAGTCCCAGCAAAGTGCATCCGCAAGGCATATCGGCTTTCTCGACAAAGGCACGCAATTCATCTTGTGCATTACCAAGCTCCACTCCCTGACCGACCAAAACCAATGGTTTACGAGCACCGTTTATCAGTTCGGCAGCTTCCTGAAGACACTCTTTATCCGGGTTGGGCTCAGGATCATAACTACGGATAAAATCAAGCCTCATCGGTTCATAGTCCACCATTTCTACCTGAGCATTCTTGGCAAAGTCCAGCACAACAGGACCGGGACGTCCGCTTTTGGCAATATAAAAAGCGCGTGCCACTGCCCAAGCCACATCCTCTGCCCGACGAATCTGATAGCTCCATTTGGAGATAGGTTGAGTGATACCCACCAAATCAACCTCCTGAAACGCATCTGTTCCCAAGAACGAAGCCCCCACCTGTCCGGCAATCACCACAATAGGCGTACTGTCAATCATGGCATCAGCAATGCCGGTGATAGTATTCGTGGCACCGGGACCGCTGGTAACCAGACAGACTCCCACTTCACCCGACACGCGGGCAAAACCTTGTGCCGCATGAGCAGCTCCTTGTTCGTGACGAACCAATATATGATTTAATGTATCTCGATGATGATATAAAGCATCAAAAGTAGGCATGATGGAGCCTCCCGGATATCCGAAAAGAGTCTTTACTCCCTGATACTCCAAGGAACGCATCAAGGCCTCTGCTCCTGTTATTTGTTCTTTTGCCATATAATATCTATTCTTTTTTATTAGTCAATGATTCTCACACCGCCCTTGTCTGCCGAACTCACCATGGCGGCATAGGCTTTCAGACTCTTCGGTACATAGCGGTTGCGGGTCACCGGAGTCATGGGACGCGCCGCAAGCTCTTCATCACTCAGTTTCACATTGATACTGCGGTTCGGAATATCGATTTCGATAATATCGCCATCCACTATCTTTCCGATGTTGCCGCCTGCGGCAGCTTCAGGAGAAATATGTCCGATACTCAATCCTGATGTACCTCCGCTGAAACGTCCGTCAGTAATCAAAGCACACTCCTTTCCAAGATGTTTTGATTTGATATAAGAAGTAGGATAAAGCATTTCCTGCATACCGGGACCACCTTTCGGCCCTTCGTGGGTAATTACTACGACATCACCACTGACCACCTTTCCTCCCAAGATACCCTCGCAAGCAGCATCCTGTGAATCAAACACCTTGGCCGGACCCGAAAACTTCCAGATACTTTCGTCCACTCCGGCTGTTTTCACCACACAACCGTCCTGAGCGATATTTCCCTTCAGTACAGCCAACCCACCGTCCTTGCTGTAAGCGTGTTCCAAGTCACGGATACAACCATTGGCACGATCGGTGTCGAGTTCTTTGTAAGCAGCATTCTGAGAGCCCAAAGTAATATTGAACTTATTACCCGGCGCACTAGAGTAAATACGTTTAGCCTCAGCATCCGGTTCATCTACGGTCACACTGTATTTTCTGATAGCATCGGCCAGTGTCATACCATCCACACGGTTCACATCCGTTTTCAACAGACCGCCTTTGGCCAGTTCACCTAATATATTAAGGATACCTCCCGCACGATTTACATCCTGAATGTGGTATTTCTGTGTATTGGGAGCTACCTTACAAAGACAAGGTACACGACGTGAAAGCATATCGATGTCATCCATTTTAAAGTCCACTCCGCCTTCGTGAGCAATAGCCAACAGGTGAAGAACCGTATTGGTAGATCCTCCCATAGCTATATCCAGCGTCATGGCATTGAGGAAAGCATCACGCGTGGCAATGCTTCGCGGCAACACGCTGTCATCCCCTTCTTCATAATATTTATATGCATTCTTCACAATTAATGCGGCCGCATCTTTAAACAGCCGGGTACGGTTGGCATGAGTAGCCAGAATCGTTCCGTTTCCCGGCAGTCCCAATCCGATAGCCTCATTCAGACAATTCATAGAATTGGCGGTAAACATTCCCGAGCAACAGCCGCAACCGGGACAAGCATTATTCTCTATTTGAGCCACCTCTTCATCACTGACCGATGAATCTGCCGATTTAATCATCGCGTCAATCAAGTCGAGATGCCGGTTGTTCCATTCTCCTGCTTCCATCGGTCCTCCCGATACAAACACAGTGGGAATATTCAGCCGCATGGCCGCCATAAGCATACCCGGAGTAATTTTGTCACAGTTACTGATGCATACCATCGCATCCGCTTTATGGGCATTGACCATATATTCCACGCTGTCGGCAATGATATCCCGGCTCGGCAGTGAATAAAGCATTCCATCGTGCCCCATCGCGATACCGTCATCGATGGCAATGGTATTAAATTCGGCAGCAAAGCATCCCAACTTCTCAATTTCAGCCTTCACCTGCTGACCTATCTCGTGCAAGTGCGTATGTCCGGGGACAAATTGCGTAAACGAGTTTACTATTGCAATAATGGGTTTTCCCATCATTTCTTTCTTCATGCCATTTGCCACCCAAAGGGCCCTTGCCCCAGCCATTCGGCGACCTTGTGTGCTATAAGAGCTTCGTAACTGATTTTTCATTTTATTCTATTGTCTAAAACGTCCTAACTTTCTTTTACTAAAAAAGCCTTTCTCATTCATGTGAGAAAGGCCTTCAAATATATCTTTATATGTACAACTACACATACACAACCTTTCTCACTCTCCCGGTGTAATCACCACGAAGCGAATAATATGCAGGACTGCCAGGTTATTTAGAGTAGTAACGTTCATATATCTTTTTTCTTTGTTGCTTTGATGAGTGCAAAGGTAAAGCGTTTTTCGTAACAAACAAATAAAATGAAGATTTTTTTTCTTATAAATTATTATTCGTAACCAAACAGGCTTTTAAATAATCATTTTATCACAAAGCCGTGCATTTTCTTATTAAGACCTCTTGAATTTTCAAAAGGAACATATACTGTATACAGGCTGCTTTCTATCAATCTCTTGTTTAATGCGATAAAAATCATAATTGCTCTTATGATTAACTTTACAGCCATAAGCTTCCAAAGCCATCATTGCATATCCAATTTTAGCTTCTGAATTATCACCATCATATTTCAATACCAACAAGAACATGATTATTATATATAAAAAGGCAAACCTGAAAATCACACAAGTTACACCGGCCATAGAAAAACATATACCAAAGTCTATTAATATAAATAGAATAACCCGTCGGGATATGAATTAATTTGTATCTTTGCACGTCGGGAAAGCAATTCCCGCACATAATTCAGTACATTTATAATATAAAAAACATGGAAAATAAGTACATCACCGTAGCATACAAACTGTACGTTATGCAAGACGGTCAAAAAACATTAGTAGAAGAAGCAACCGCAGAGCACCCTTTCCAATTCATTTCGGGATTGGGAACCACGCTTGAACGTTTTGAAAGCGAAGTTGCCGCCCTGAACAAAGGCGATAAATTCGATTTCGTCATTCCAAGCGCAGAAGCTTACGGAGAATATATGCCCGAAGGTGTACGCACTGTATCCAAAGATATGTTCACCATCGATGGTGTCTTTGATGCAGAACGTATCTTCGAAGGAGCCGTTATTCCTTTGCAAGACAATGAAGGACATCATTTCTATGCCACTGTGGGCGAAGTGACTGCCGACACAGTGACTGTAGACCTGAATCATCCTCATGCAGGTAAAGACCTGACATTTGTGGGTGAAGTAACAGAATCACGTCCGGCCACAAATGAAGAAATTCAGGAAATGCTGAATGCAATGAGTGGTGAAGGTTGCGGATGTAGTTGTGGAGACTGCGGAAACGGTTGCGGCAGCCATGACGAAGGTTGTGAATGTGGACATTGCCATTAAGACAACTCGGAAAAGATTCTGCAAAAAACACTAAAGTGTTTTACAAAAAGACCTTGGAGTTTTTTTTAAAGACCTTGAACTTTAACAAAAACTCCAAGGTCTTTTTCGCAACGTACCGAAAGCAAACACCACTCTCGGTCAAACATGCGAAACCGCCCATCGGAACAAACAAATTAACCATCTGATTTTTAAATATATAGCTCTATTTTTAGGACCACTAGGACCAGGGCCCACCTTTATGAGTTTTTGAACCTGCATTTATAGAAATTGCAACGTATATTCACCTATCATTCAACAATTTACACCTTAAAAAAACGGACAAGGCTTTTGGGTAAGATTAGAAAAAGAATTAGAAGTAGGTATTCATAGTATAATAGTCCGTTAATTTTTGAATTAACATTTATGCTGCAATGGCTGCAAATCTAATCCCTTCTTCCCATAGCTTTCGATTTATTTCCTTGTCAGGCTCAATTCCTAAAATGGAAATAAATCGTCGCATAAGAAAAATGTTGTGGCACAACACTTTTACCGACATCATAGAAAATACCGCTCCCTTTTCCAAAGCATTTACTCTAGCTATATTGACACTTGTCAATGTGGCATTGAAATGGATATCCTCATCTTTATATGAGGGTGACTACCGCTCATGGCAACATTTGTGGAGAGGGGAGTCTCTGCTTAATTTAAGCTATATGCAGCATCTGTTCGACAATAAGATAACTTTGATGATTAATCCCGGATTGTCTTTATTAAATTATAAATTACATACTCAGCCTAAATGTCAGGATTGGACATTCCGCACAAATTCTTGGATTCGGTATCAGTTGCATTCCAACCATCAGTTTTCCTTGGGATTTGCTATGGGAAATTATCACCATCCATTACCAGTTTTCTTCTTTGGTACAGAAAGAAAAATACCTGTTGTCTTACAACGGGCAATATTATGAAGCCAGCCACGCCTTTGTGAAACTGGTGGGAGGACTGCAACAGCAAGAGAAGGAAGAAGCGATGAGAAAGTAGCCTATGTTTATCCTTGTTTAAAATGATTTTCATGAAAAAAAGATTTTTATAAAGACAGCAAATTGGAGAATATTAAGAGAGAATTTTAACGGAGCCGTGTTCTACTATAAATAAAAAATAAAGCCTTTATAAACCGATTCCGAAAGGCAGAAAAACGGCCGGAAGGCTTGTACGCCTAAAGTCTTTCATTATCAAGTTGTTATACCCTGTATTTTAAGACCGGAATCACACATAGGTGGTCCTTGGTCCCAGTGGTCCTAAAATAAAAGATATTATACTGATAATCAGCCATATTCATTCAATCAAGACAGCGATATCCGATACCCATTTTTTAAGAGGTATATCCGGATGAATATCTATACTGATAATCGATTATTTCATTTATTTAATAAAGTCTGTACCTATTCCCCAAACAGGTTCGGCAGCGATAGATATTCTGCAAATATTCATACGGTTCCATTTTATTTCTACCCTACCGGAAGGAATGAACATACATAAGTATTTCTTAATGAAGCTTGAAAACCGAAAACAAGAACAAGCGGATAAGTTCCAATAGAACTATGTTTTTCAATAAATTTTAGATTAACACCGCAAATATACAATATTTTTAAGAAAACAAAGAAGAAACACTTCGTTTTTCTAAAAAAATATCATTTTTATAAAATATCAAATAATAAACATAGGCAATATAATGCTATTCAGCATATCTGAATAACCTTTTATATCCCAATTTCATCCTTATTCCAAGGTAAACTACTATTAAATTGGGTAGAATATAAGGGCCTTAGTTAAAACATTCTACTCCTTTTTCTGCTCAAACAGTCTGTTTATCATACTATTTTTTCCCATTATTCTTAAAAACATAGTTCTATTGGAACTTATTCCGCTCATGGATTCACATGTTTTTCACAAACAATTAAATAATAGTAATATGTTAAAACATCTCAAATCAGTCGGTATGTTACTATTCCTCTCAACTATCAGTGGAGGAGCAGTTTACGCATCATCCGGGGAAAGAGTGACGGGTATTGACGCTGTCCAGCAAAACGGCACATGCACCGGAGTCGTAAAAGACGGAACAGGTGAAACCGTTATCGGTGCATCTGTGGTAGTAAAAGGAAGTACCAACGGTACCATTACAGGTATAGATGGAGACTTTACCTTGAACAACGTTCCCAAAGGAAGTACATTGGTGATTTCTTTTGTGGGATATGAAACGATGGAAGTAAAGTGGACAGGAACTCCCTTGAACATCATCTTGAAAGACGACACACAAATGTTGGATGAAGTCGTTGTAGTGGGTTATGGTACACAGAAAAAAGTAAATGTAACCGGTGCCGTGAGTATGGTCGACTCCAAAGTGTTGGAATCACGCCCCGTACAGAATGTGGCACAAGCCTTGCAAGGTCAGATTCCGGGGTTAAATATGTCAGTGGGAAACAGTGGTGGTGCATTGGATGCTTCTCTTAATATCAACATCCGTGGTGCAGGTACCATCGGTGACGGTTCCAGTGGTAACCCCTTGATTTTGATTGACGGAATCGAAGGTGACATGAATACGGTAAACCCTAACGATATTGCCAATGTGTCAGTACTGAAAGATGCCGCCTCTTCTTCTATTTATGGTGCGCGTGCTGCATTCGGTGTTATTTTAATTACCACCAAAAACGGTATCAGTGGAAAAACAAGAGTCAACTATTCAGGTAATCTCCGTTTTTCGGATGCCATCCAAAAACCCAATATGACCAACTCATGGGATTTTGCCACCTATTTCAATGAAGCTCAGCGCAATGCATACGGAACAGTCATCTTCGATGAAGACGATATGAACCGCATCAAGACATACATGAGCGGAGGTTACACCGACCCCACCAAACCGGAGTATTACGGTACGGTAGCCGGTAGCAACGGACGTTGGCAGAACTATGGAGGCGCATTTGCCAATACCAACTGGTTTGATGAATTCTATGAAAGTTGGGTACCTTCACAAGAACATAATTTAAGCATCAATGGTGGTAATGAAAAGATTACCTATTTGTTAAGTGGCAGCTTCCTTGACCAAAAAGGTCTGTTACGTCATGGTAGCGACAAGTTCCAGCGTTACACACTGAATGGAAAGATTTCGGTGAAACTTGCCGACTGGGTTACCATGAACTATAACAACAAATGGACACGCGAAAACTATGACCGTCCGACTTATATGACAGGACTGTTCTTCCACAACATCGCACGCCGCTGGCCGACTTGTCCGGTTGTCGATCCCAACGGACACTGGTCTGCCGATATGGAAATTATACAAATGGAAGAGGGTGGAAAACAAACCAGTGAAAAGAACTGGATAACCAATCAGATTCAATTTGTATTCGAACCTATCAAGGACTGGCACATCAATGTAGAAGGCAGCTTGCGCCAATACAATGAAAAATACCATTGGGCTGTACTGCCCATCTACGGTTATGATACCGACAACAACCCGTATCCGTTGTCTTGGAACGGAGGCGCTGCCGGTTATTCGGAAGTACAAGACTATCGTGCCAGCGAAGACTACTTCTCAACCAATATTTTCAGTGATTATTCAAAGACCATAGGCGACCATTATTTTAAAGTAATGGCAGGTTTCAATGCCGAGCTTTACAAGAAAGGCGGTCTGACCGGCTTCGGTACAGACCTTATCACTCCCAGCGTGCCTGAACTGAATACCACACAGGATAATAAAAACGCTTACAACAGTGCATCCGAACTGGCCATTGCCGGTTTCTTCGGACGTATCAACTACAATTACAAAGAACGCTATTTGTTGGAAGCCAACCTTCGCTACGATGGTTCTTCACGCTTCATCGGTGACAAGCGCTGGGGACTGTTTCCATCGTTCTCTGTAGGATGGAACATTTCACGTGAAGAGTTCTTCAAGCCGCTGTCAAACATAATTGGTACTCTGAAGCTGAGAGGCTCATGGGGTCAATTAGGAAACAATGAAACCGAAGCCTGGTATCCATTCTTCCAAAGTATGCCTACCGGAACCACCAACTCGGGATGGCTGATCAATGGAGTACGCCAAAACACAGCCGGACTTCCGGGCATTGTCAGCAGTGTACTGACATGGGAAACCGTAGAATCATGGAACGTCGGTGTAGACTTCGGACTTTTTGATAACCGACTGACCGGTTCATTTGACTACTACCAACGCTATACTTACGACATGGTAGGTCCCGCTCCCACCCTTCCCGGTATTTTGGGTGCATCTGCTCCGAAGATAAACAATGCCGACATGAAATCTTATGGTTGGGAAATGGAATTATCATGGAGAGACCGTATCGAAGACTTCAACTACGGAGTACGCTTCACTTTGGCCGACGGACAACGTAAGGTACTGAAATATCCGAATGAAAGCGGTGATATCTACAGTTGGTACAACAACAAGCTGGACGGAACCATCTGGGGATACACCACAGTAGGTATCGCACAGACTCAAGAAGAAATGGATGCCCATTTAGCCAACAACAAACCCAACTGGGGTTCAAATTGGGGCGCCGGCGACATTATGTATGCCGACTTGAACGGAGACGGAGAAGTGACTTCCGGTTCCAAAACCCTTAACGACCATGGCGACCTGAAAGTCATCGGTAACAGTTATGCACGTTACAATTTCGGTTTCACAGTAGATGGCTCGTGGAGAGGATTAGACTTCTCTATCTTCCTGCAAGGTACCATGAAACGTGATTATTGGCTGGACGGTCCGTACTTCTGGGGAGCCAGCGGTGACGAATGGCAGTCAGCTTGCTTCACCGAGCACTTGGATTATTGGACACCCGAACACACCAATGCTTATTATCCGAAACCATACTTCGGAAATATCAAGAAGAATCAGGAAGTTCAAAGCGGATATTTACAGAATGCAGCATACCTGCGCGTAAAGAATGTACAAGTAGGTTATACTTTACCCAAAAGCTGGACTAAAAAGGCTGCCATGGAATCTGTACGTTTCTATGTTTCCGGTGACAATCTGCTCACTTGGACAGGTATCAGCTCCATATTCGACCCCGAAACATTGGGCGGCGACTGGGGACCGGGTAAACTATATCCGTTGCAAAGAACCTTATCTGTCGGTGTAAATGTTAACTTCTAAAAAAATACGAATATGAAATTAAGTTTAAAACATATCTACATCTGCTCACTTATCGGTCTGGGAGCATCCACATTGGCTTCCTGCAATGACTTTTTGGATCGTGAGCCGATAACCAATGTAACCCCCGAAGCCTATTTCACTACCGTAGATCAAGTGGGTGCATACGTTATCAACTACTACTCTTATCTGCAAAACTCTCGCCAGCAGTCTCTTTACCATGACAAGAACTGGCGCAGCGGTATGACACTCAATGACAATAATACCGACAACCTGTTTTCACAAACAGGTGATTTGGACTATTTTGCAGGAGAAAAACAAGTACCTTCGGGCAAGAACTTTCAAACTTACACTTCCCGTGCCCGTGTATGGAACTGGCTTCTTGAGCAAATTCTACCAAAAGAAGAAGCGGGAAGCATACAAGGTGACAAGTCTATTCTGAGCCACTACATCGGCGAAGCTTATTTCTTCCGTGCATTGGCATACTATCAGGCATTGGTCCGCTATGGCGATTTTCCCATTATCGACGAAGTGCTACCCGACGATCAAGCCATCCTGAAGGAACTGAGTCAGCGTGCTCCGCGTAATGAAGTGGCACGCTTCATCCTGAAAGACCTTGATACAGCCATCTCACGCCTGAAAGACCAAGGTTTCCAGAACAACCAACGCATCAACAAACAAACTGCACAGCTACTCAAGTCACGTGTGGCCTTGTTTGAAGCCACCTTCGAAAAATATCACAAAGGTACCGGACGTGTTCCGGGCGATGATACATGGCCGGGAAAAGACATGGAATACAATCAGGGAAAAACATTCGACATTGCAGGAGAAATAAACTTTTTCCTGACTGAAGCCATGAGTGCTGCCAAAGCCGTTGCCGACCATTGCACACTGACAGGCAACTCTCATCAGATGAATCCCGTTTTGGGACAAACCAGCGGATGGAATCCCTACTTCGATATGTTCAGCCAAGAAGATTTAAGCAGCATTTCCGAAGTATTGCTTTGGAAACAATATAACCTGAGCATCGGTTATACCCACGATGCAGCTTACATCCTATCTGCCGGTGGTGACCAATTGGGACTTTCACGCAGCTACATCACTTCTTTCCTGATGAAAAACGGACTTCCCTACTATGCCGACGGTTCGGGTTACAAAGGCGACCTGAGCGTATCAATGGAAAAAGAAGGACGTGACGAACGTCTGCAACTCTTTGTATTCGGTGAAGAAGACATTGTTCGTTCCGATCCTACCGACCCTGCTGTTGCCAAAAATAATGAAGTTGTGATTCTGGATACCATTCCATTAGTAACAAGCAGCGTAGAATTGCAAGACTTTACAGGATACCGTCCTCGTAAATACTACAACTATGATTACGACCAGTACAAGAGTAATACCATCATCTGTACGACAGGAGCCGTAGTGTTCCGTGCTGCCGAAGCCTACCTGAACTATATCGAAGCATGCTACGAAAAGAATGGTTCATTGGATAATGATGCCGCCGGTTATTGGAAAGCTATCCGCCGCCGTGCAGGTGTGAGCGAAGATTATGAACTGACCATAGCCAACACCAACTTAGACAAAGAAGCTAATGTAGTGAGCGGTACCGTATATGGTGATTTGGCTGTCTTCTCCGGCGACCAAAAAGTAGACGCAACACTCTACAACATCCGTCGCGAACGCCGTTGCGAATTTATCTCGGAAGGTATGCGTTGGGACGACCTGAAAAGATGGCGTTCATGGGATCCTGCCATTACCGGACACTATATGCTGGAAGGTATGAACTTATGGGACGAAGCTTACAAAAAATATGTAGATGCCACCGGCAAATCAACTTTGATAGCCGATGGAACAAGTAATGCTAACATTTCAGCCGCTTCTGTCAGCAAGTATGTCCGCCCAATGGGACGTACCGAAATAAACAACCAATTGTTCAACGGATATACATGGAAAAAGGCATTCTATCTGGAACCTTTCGGTGTACAAGACTTCACATTGAGCGCCAGTGACCCCAATGATGTCAAAACTTCAACCATGTATCAAAATCCATATTGGCCTATGACAGCCGGACGTGCATTGGAATAAGTTGGTAAATAGGTATAACGATAAGAAAATGTTAATGATAATCATTCTGAAAACAGAATAATCGTCTTAACATAACTGTGATGGGAAAGGGGGTTCGAGAGAATACCCTTTTCTTTATTCTTTTTCAAAGACCGACTCATTTACCTTAAAAATAATGATATGAAAACAAAACTGTTTTTCTTCACTTCCCTACTACTCCTTAGTATCGCCACAGCAACCGCGCAGACTAAAGAAAAAGGTTTCTTTGTCGAAATGAACGGAGGATACGGAGAAGTGAAAACCGCGTTTGTATCCTCTACTGTAGAAAATCCATTGCTCTTTCATCTTGGCTATGCAAGATATGCCGTACTGACTCCATCCATCGGTTACCAAATCAACCGCCATTGGGCAGCCGGATTCAAAATACAATTTGAAAGCATAATGGAAGACGAAAAAAGAACTACTTATACACCCTATATGCGATATAACTTCCTGCATCCCGTCAAATTCAATATCTTTATGGACATGCAAGTTTCTGCCATCAGACACTTGGGTAAAAATGATGTCGAAGGAGGCATCAATCCCGGAGCATCCTATGCCCTGAACAACCATTTCAGCATCCTGCTCAAATATCTATTCATCGGATTCAACGGAGAGGACAGAAAAAGCGGAGCCATGATAAAATCCAAAAACTTCATCATTGATGCCAACTGAAGACGACTGCAACTGGGATTGCAATATATTTTCTAATCTCGCCATAAGTTGAAGATAAAGCTTTTTTTAATGACAATAGCTATACATTCACCATAAAAATAGAACACTTATAATGAAAACAATGTTACTGTACTTGTTCAGCCTGCTTCTCCTCTGCACAGTAACGGCAGCCGGTCATCATCAGTCGTATGAAACAATATACGTACACACCGACCGCTGCAATTTCTGTGCCGGAGACACCGTGTGGTTTCAAGTCTATGTGATGGACACACGACAGCAAGCCGAAAGCTACAGCCACTTTGTGTATGCCGAACTGCTGCACGACACCATTCGCATGGCAACCGAAAAAATCAAAGTCGGCGAAGAAGGATTCGCCGGCTTCTTCCCATTACCCGACAGCATTGCCCCGGGCCACTACACGCTGCGCTTCTACACCCTACGTTCGGCATCCCTACCCATTCCCCGGTTCCACTACACCCCCATCACCGTCAGTGCCCACCACCGCATGCAGCCCCGCCTTGCCACAAACAAAAACACCGATGCCTTCCACGTCTCCTTTTTCCCCGAAGGCGGACACTTGCCGACAGGCACTTTGACACGTATTGCATTCAAGGCATTGCAAGCCGACGGACTGGGAGCGAACACCACCGGATATATCACCGGCTCTACCGGAGACACTATCGTTCACTTCCGGTCGGAACATCTGGGTATGGGAAGCTTTGCCTTTGAAATCCGGCCCGGCGAAACCTATACGGCAGTGTGCACGCATCGCGGAAAAGTGCTCCGATTTGCCCTGCCCGAGCCAAAAGACAATGCCGTATCCCTATGGGCCAACCCTTATAAAAAAGAAGAGATTATTGTCGGCATAAAAAAGAATCCGGCAGGTCACACCCCGGAGGAATATACACTCAGGGTGGAGTCGCAAGACAGTGTATTAGCCACCCTGCCCCTGCACGCCGGTCACATCTGCCGCTTGTCCAAAGCCACACTTCCGGCCGGAGTCATCCGGCTTACGCTCACAGACCGTAACGGCTTGTCACAGAGCACACGCACCGTGCTGAATGCGCCTTTGAACATCAAACTCAATACACACACAGAAGTTAGCCGGAAAGCAGACAACCAATGCCGCATCACGCTTACCCTGACCGACCCTGTCGGCAACGCACTGCCGGATGGAAATATCTCCCTGTCGGTCACCGACACACGATACGCCCGGCAAGACACCACCTCCAACATCCTGTCAGCCTATCTTCTGACACCCTATATCCGGGGCTATATCGAACAACCGGCCTCTTACTTCAGCGGAGATGCCACGCACGACAGTTTCCGTCAAGATTTGCTAATGCTGACACAGGCATGGACTGCTTTTGATACTTCGGCCGATACAGCAAACCGCGTTACAAACATCCCCGCAGAAACAACAGAACTGATACAAGGCCGCATCATCTCCAACCGAAACGCAAACAAGGGTATCCCTCAAGCCACCGTCACCCTGCTGTCTTTCGATGGCAAGATATTCAAGACTACAAAGACCGACCCCGAAGGCTATTTCCTCTTCGACCATCTGTCGTTTGTCCCGAACACCCATTTTCTGATACAAGCATATACAGCCAAAGGCGGAACACACGTAGCAGTGCAAATAAACAAAGAAAAACGTCCCCGGGTGGAACGCATCAGCATGCTCCATGCCCACATTCCCGAAACGGAAAGCTACGAAGAAAACATCATGCTTTATGATAAGAACAGACCGGAACGTCCCGACAGTGTGGCATGGGAACTGCAGATGGATAATGTAATCGTAACCGCCCGCAAACAAAGACAAAAGCTATCACCCGGAGCAGCAAGGGTGCACTCGGACTTCAACCGGGCATACAGCCCCGCAGAAATGACCCTTTCGCCCTATGCGTCCGTGCGCGACTTCATGATGCACATTCCCGGGGTACAATATGCCAAAGACGAGGTCAACGTGCAAGAGTATTATATCATCAAACGTTATGGTGAGGAAGTGCCCGCCATGCTCATTATCGACGGACTGGAAGTATCCTTCGGCGAATTTGTGAGTTTCCCCATCTCTGCCGTAGAATCCATTGAAGTGATAAAAGACGTAGCCGGACTGGTCACACTGGGCAGACGAGCTGCCAACGGAGCCATCATGTTAGTCAGCAAAACGGACAACCCGACGGCAATGGCGAATAAGAAATCCAACTTCCGCGTAATTGTTCCGCAAGGCTGTCAGGTGAAACAGCACTTTTATGTCCCTCATTATCCGACAAACGACGAAAGTACAGAAAAAGAAATGAGGAGAAAAACGGTCTATTGGCAGCCCGACATAAAGATAAAAAAGGGAAAAGCAGATATAATCTTTACGGCTCCTCCCCAAGCCACCCTGTTCATGGTGATACAGGGCATCTCCGCCAATGGGAAACTGATAACAGCAAACAAAATATTATAATCATTTAAACAGCATCGATTTATGAAAAACCTTTATTTAATTTGTCTTTTATTTATCATTTCCGCCTGTGGAACACCTACCACAGAAGAACGGATTACATTTACACAAGTAGACCCCTTTCTGAAAGTATTCAGAGAATCAAACTTCTTCCCCGAGTATGACGAGACAGAAGAAGTGGCTGCAGGCGAGCACGCCACCTTCCAGTTTGCAGTGAGAGCCGCACTGCCATTGAAGGAATTGTCGGCACAGGTCACGGCGTTCACCAACGAAAAAGGAACACAGTTACAAAGTACCCCGCGTACGGGTTTTGTAGATTATGTGCGGGTGGGCCGGCAGACACCCGACCGTGCCAAAGACGCCATCACCTCTCTGTCACACTACTATCCCGACCCCATTATCGAGCAAAACGGACAATCCGTGGCACGTGATGTGGCGCAACCCATCTGGATTTCCGTTCCCGTTCCCACCGATGCGGAAGCCGGAACCTATAAAGCCACATTCAGCCTCAAAGGAAAAATGGACAACCAAACCTTTGAGTTGAAAAAAGAAATCAGCGTAAAAGTTTACCCCATCGTAATGCCCCAACCGGATTTATGGGTAACCAATTGGTTTGGCACATCACCCGACAAAATGAAAATATTCAATGGCGGGAAAGAGGTGGAACCTTACTCGGACGTTTACTGGGAAATGGTACAAGAACTGGCCGACAAAATGAAAGAATGCTATTCCAACGTTATCCTGCTCTCACCGCTGGAACATATCGAGTTTGAAGAAAAAGACGGAACCTATACTTTCGACTACTCGCGATTCGACAAAATGATAGACATCTTCCACCGGGCCGGTGTATTGAAAATGCTCGAAGGCGGACATATTGCCGGACGTTCGGGAGACTGGAGCAGCCAATTCGCGCCCTATGTCCCTCAGTATGAGAACGGCAAGAAGAAATTGGTGCAATATCCTATGGAATCAGAACAGGCTGTCAACTTCTATCGTCAGTTTATCCCCTCGCTTGCCGCCCATCTGAAAGAAGCATATCCGGAAGTACTGTATGCACAGCACATTGCCGACGAGCCTACAAGCGACAATATAAAAAGCTATGTGGCTATCGCCCGATTTGTGAAACAGCAGTGTCCGGACATCAAAATCATAGAGGCTTGCCATACTCATGACCTTGAGAATATCCTCGACATCTGGGTGCCGCAACTCAACTTCTATAAGGAGGGGTATGACTTCTATCGCGAAAGACAAAAACAGGGAGACGAAACGTGGTTCTACACCTGCCTTGCTCCTCAAGGCGACTTTGCCAACCGTTTCTTGGAGCAACCGCTCATCAAGACCCGCCTCATTCACTGGCTCAACTTCAAATATGGGGCAACAGGATATCTGCATTGGGGATTCAACCAATGGTTTACCGGCAATGATCCTTACAAGGAAACAACCCGCATGAATGAGGAAGGAGGCAATACACTACCCGGAGGAGACAGCTGGATAGTCTACCCTAACAACGGAAAACTGTATGGTTCCATCCGTCTGGAAGCTATGCGCGACGGTATTGCCGACTATACGCTTCTGAAAATGTTGGAAAAGAAGAATCCCGAACTGGCACGGGAACTCTGCCGGCTGGTTGTATTCCACTGGACACTGTATGATACCGAGAGCGACCATTTCCGCAACATCCGGCATCAAATATTGGAAGAGTTAAGTAAGTAAATTTACAGATACCAAATTAAAACTGTGGGAGTGTGTCAAAACTAAACCGACCTATCCCATCGTCAGCCGTAGGGGCAGGGTTTGCCTGCCCGAAGACACAAAGCAAACTGTTTTCGGGCGAGCGGACCTCGCCCCTACGAACGAAACGACAGCATTATCCACGTTTTGACACACCCACACACTGTTATCATGGTAATTATTCCGGCTACTTCTCTATAATGATGCTGTAACTCACATCAAATACCTCTTTGCTTCCCAATTTCTGAATCCATTCCCTGTCTTGCAGTTCTCCGTCAAACCCGACGGCATCACAACGACCATACCACGGTTCGATGCAGACAAACGGACAATCAGGATGAGCTTTGGCAGGCGACCACAACGCCACTAGCGGAGTGTCAAACTCCAGACTGATATGAGGTTGCTTCTTCCTGTCCAGCAAGGTCACTTTCTTGAGTTGCGCATCCTGAAAGATATATGTATCACAGTCAAACGTATGTGTATCTATTTTCATCAGTCCGTCCACATCCCGTTCCAATGTATGAAGCTCCGGTGACACGCACCCCTTCTCCACCGGAACGATATACCGCAGTTCCTCTTTACTGTCGAAAGCAAAGAATCCACGTTCGTCTACCGATGCATCAAATCCGGGGAAGTTAAAGGCAGGATGAGCACCGATTTGGAAATACATATCCAACTGCCCAAGGTTCTCTACACGCCATTTGACTGTAATCCGATTGCCTTCCAGCAGGTAGCCAATCATCAAACGGAAGGGAAAAGGATATTTTCCAAGCGTTTCCGGAGTCGACTCCAACCAGTAAACTATTCCGTCCTCTCCTTTGTATGTCACTTTGAAATCCATATCACGGGCAAAGCCGTGCTGCCCCATCCGGTAAGAATTGCCCGCATAGCGGTAAGTGTCTTCCCACACACGCCCCACGATGGGAAAGAGAACAGGTGAACGGCGTCCCCAAAAACGGGTGTCTCCCTGCCACAAGTATTCTTTTCCATTTTTCTGAATACTTTGTAATTCAGCTCCATGCTCACTGACACCGACGGTAAGGACAGAATTAGATATTGTTTCCATTTTATTCTTTTTTTACTTAGATGTTTATTTTCGGGTAAAGGTAAGGATGTTTCATGATATGACAAAACGAATATGGAAGGATTATTTTCAGGAGTCTTCGCGCAACATATAACCTTTTCTCATCAGTGAGTCTATCTTGACTGTATTGTCATTGCGAAGTGCCCTCCGCAGATAACTAATCTGCACGTTCAACGCAAGAGAGTTGGCATACGAGGATGCACCCCATACTTTGTTAAGCAGACTGTCACGGTCGACAGATACATTCACGTTTTTGGCAAGCATCCGGAGTATCTCTGCCTGACGCGAAGTGATGAGAGTCTTGTTATTGCCGGTGCGTATTTCGTTAGTAGTATAATTAAACACTGTATTCCCGAAACTATACATTTCCGTCTGCACCATATCATCGCCGCACTGAAAACGCTCGCGGATGCGGGCAAGCAGTTCCTCAGGATAGAACGGCTTGGCGAGGTAATCATTGGCACGAAGGTCGAATCCTTTCAGTCGGTCAGCTTTATCACTGCGGTCGGAAAGAAAAAAAAGCAACACATTACGGTCTAGGGCACGAATGTGTTCAGCCACTTCAAAACCGTTCAGTTCGGGCATATTGATATCCAGCAAAACAAGGTCGGGCTTCACGGCAGGAAACTGTTCAAGAGCGATGCGACCGTTTCCGGCATATGTCACTTCGTACCCTTCGGCTTCTAGAAAACGTTTCAGGAGCATGGAGTATTTCAAGTCGTCATCGGCAAAAAGTATTTTTAATGCTTTCATTAGTGTCAGGGTTATGGGGTGAAACAGTAGTTATTGAGGAAAGCAAAGCACAAAAGTAGTGCCTTTCCCCGGTTGGCTGGTCAGGGTTATCGTTCCGTGGTGAGCTTCGGTCAGCAGTCTGACATAGCTCAAGCCCAGTCCGATACCCGGAATATTACGGTCGGGAATATTATTCCCGCGATAGAATTTATCAAATATTTTACTCTGCTCCGAAGCAGGGATACCTATTCCATTGTCGGATATGGCAAGGGTCAGTGTGTGTGCCTGCAAGGTGCACGAAATGCTGATAGCGACTTCACTGCCCGAATATTTAATGGCATTCTCCAACAGATTGCTGATGATGTTTGCCAAATGTACGGGGTCTGCCGTAACCAGCTGAGTGGTCATGTCAAAATGCGGAGTAATCACGACATTCTTTCCTGCGGGAATGTTGCAGAGACGAATCAGTTTTTGTATCGTTTCACACACATCGAAAGTACGGATATTGAGTGGTGTATGTTCATAATCGGCACGCGTCATATCTCTTACTTTCGCCAGATAAGCAGACAGGTTGTCAATCTCAAACATGGAGTCCTTCAGCACTTCGTCCATGGCGGCCTCATCTGTGCGCATGGATTTATTGTTGAGGAAGGCAACACACATCTTCAGTGTCTGCACAGGACGTTTCAACTCGTGTATCATCGTGTTCACAAAACTCTTCCTCATTTCATCTATCTTCCGCTGTTTCAGTATCGTCTTGATTTGGTAAACAAGGCAGCAGACGAGCACCAGCACCAGCAAGATGCTTCCGGTGAGTTGCCACATCATTTGCTTAAGTAACGGATTGACAGGTACGGTAACAATAGCCGTCATTGCCTGCTTCACCAAGGGATTGTAAGGATAAGTAACAAGCATACGAGGAGGAAACAAGTTCTCCAGCGAATGGTAAGTGCCGCGCCACAGGGTGGAATCAATGTTCACCTGCCGTATATCGGTAGCTGTGATATGATTGGCTTCAAAAAGAGAATCGAGCCTTGTAACGGTGAGGGGAAAGCTCAGTTCTGTAGAGAAACGGCTCGTCGCCTCAAAAATAAGTTCGCTGGGAATATTGTAGGTCGGCACACTGAATGTATCGCGACGCATCTCTTTTTCCTTAAAGGCATCAACAGCTCCCGCCGCCAGCGAATCACCCTGACTCTGCGTAAATTTCTCGTAAAGGGTAATGACACACCGTGAATTTCCTTTACTGTTGGTCAAGTCGGGCATTTCGATACTGTAACTCAAAGTCATCGGAGTATTGACGGTACGCTGCTTGTAACGTGCCTCAAACTCGGCATTCTCCAATTTCAGAATTTCTGCATGAAGATTACGCATGTGTTCGTCCGCCGAATATCCATATTGATTGTAAAGCCAGTATGCCTGTCCGCCTATAATCAGCAAAGCCGTGATAATGGTAAGTATCCAGACCGTTTTTATTTGCTTTTCCATATTCTTTTCTTTTCGGCAAAGGTAAACGGTATCGTCGGATGTACAATGTACGCGAGGAGTTTTTTTAGACTGCGTAATATTTCAGTAATAACTTCCGACCTGCCAAAAGAAAGGAAAAGGATAGTTTTGCAGCATGAGAATCATAAACCTCAAACTTTTGTAATATGATGAAACTAAACAAGAAAATCCTGACCCTGATGCTAGTTTTCGGAGTCTGTGCCACGGCTGCCGTTGCACAAATCACAGTCGTCACCGGTAACAATATCAAGAAGAGCGAACCGATAGACGAACTTGTCTTCCGCGCCCAGTATGAATTGAAAATGCTTGAAGACACCACCCGGTCAGACAGCAAACCCAATTCGGAAACCATGATGCTTGAAGTGGGAAAGAAATCATCTCTTTTTTACGGCTATACCACCTATCTCCGCGACTCTGTCCTTATGGAGGACGTGAAGAACAACGTGTCTCAGGAACTCATGGCCGAACATACCTCCGCATACGGCAATGCCCGCATCACCTATCGCATCTACAAAAACCATCCTGCCGGAAAAGTAACAACGCTCGACCGTATCGTGACTACCAACTTCCGCTGCGAGGAAAAAAACGACAAGCCGCAATGGACTCTCCTGCCCGATACTGCCACTATCCTGACTTATCGGTGCCAGAAAGCCTCCTGCCGTTTCCGCGGGCGCAACTACACAGCATGGTACACGACGGAAATCCCCGTCAGTGAAGGCCCTTGGAAACTGTGCGGACTACCGGGACTGATTCTCAAAGCAGAGGACAGCCGGGGACATTATTCGTTTCTCTGCACCGGCCTGCAACAGTTCAAAGAGTCTAAACCGCTTCTTTTCAATGCCAAAGGCTATGAATCCATAAGTCGCAAAGATTTGGATAAAATCTACGAACGTTACTTCAAAGACCCGGTGGGATATGTTGCCAGCACAGCTCCCAACGTGAAAGTCACTGTCAAGGATGAACATGGAAATCCAATCAAGAATTACACGATACCTTACAATCCGATAGAACTCCCCGATAAATAAAATTCCAACACATGCGCTCCACCATGAAAACAGCAATCATTCTCTCTATGCTGGCACTGATGTGCAACATCGACACAAACGCACAAAACACGATTGAGGGGCGGGTGACCGATAAGGAAACCCGCCAACCTCTCGAATCGGCAACTGTCATCATTCAACATACTGCCGATGCAACGGTCATCAATTATACCTTGACGGATACCGACGGACGATTCCGCCTTACGGTTTCGTCGCCCCAAAGTGTCAAGCTGGGTGTGCTCTATATGGGCTACAAAAAAGTACTCCTGCCTATCACCTCAACTCACCCGATGGAGATAGCGCTCGAACCCGAAACCATTTTGCTGAAAGAGGTTCAAATCCGCCCCGGGCGTATATGGGGCCGACAGGATACGCTGAAATATGACCTCACACGCTTTACCTCTTCTCAAGACCGAAACGTAGGCGATGTACTTAAAAAACTGCCCGGCATCAATGTCGAAGAGAACGGAACCATCAAGTATAACGGAAAGGAAATCAGCAATTTCTATGTCGAAGGAATGGACGTGAGTGGAGGACGTTATAATCAGATAAACAATAATTTGAAAGCAGATGCCGTGCAGTCTGCCGAAGTGATAGAAGGACACCAGCCCATCAAGTCCTTGCGGGGAAAGACCTTTACAGATGACGTTGCACTCAATCTGAAGTTGAAACCGGAAGCGCGCTCGCAATGGATTTATACATCCAACGGAAGCGGGGGGTACGGCGAAGAGGTACTATACGACGCCTCACTCAGCACCCTGCAACTGAATCGTAAACAGCAGACTATTTATAATTACAAGACCAACAACACAGGACGCGATATGCAGTCCGAACAAGAAGTGTTGGCGGCAGGCAACAGTTTTGATCGTATCACAGACGATGGAGCTCCCTCCTTTCTTCCACTACCCGGCATCACAATGCCTCTATCCCGCCAACGGTTGTTGTTCAACGACACCCATACGACCTCTGCCAACCGACTTTACCGACTGACGGAAGACAAGCAACTGCGCCTGCTCTTCAATTACACCCACGACCGTACTACCCAGCAACAAGGCAGTGACGAGACTTACTATTTCGCTCAAGACACCGTCCGCACACTCCACAATCAGAACTACCGACTGCTCACAGACTGTCTGAACGGTGAACTGAATTACGAAAATAATGCCGACAACCGTTACACACGCGAAAACTTTTCTTTCACAGGCGATTGGCAAAACGGCTTGTCAGCCATTGCAGGTGACAAAAGTGTCACACAACAAATAAAGCATTCAGAACTAGATATGAAAAACTACTTCAGTCAACTCCATACCCGGGATAAATATACATGGGGAATCCGCTCTTTTTTCCGTTATAGCTATCTTCCCTCATCACTGAAACTGACATTTGATGACGACCGGCAAAGTTCCACCCCTCTTCGGGAATATCAAGAAATGAATGTCAGCAATGCCTATACCGACAACTCCCTGTACTGGATGAGAAAGAAAAACGGAGTGAATTACCAACTCACGGGAGGTTTTCGGGGTGAACTTTCTTCCGTGACCGGCCCATATTCCGCCAACCGCTATATGTTCTACGCCACTCCCCATCTGGAGTGGAACCGGGAAGATATACTTCTGACAGCCGCACTGTCTGCCCAATGGAGCCATCTGCCTGAACAGTCCTGTCATTATCTGTTCCTGAATCCTTCCGTGTTCTTCCGCTACACACTCACTCCCCGCTGGAAAATGTATCTGTCAGGCAATATCACCCGTTCTACCGGAAGATTGGATGAAATATATCCGGTTTCGTACCGAAGAAACTACAGGACTATCATAACCAATCCGGGCAATGTTCCCGAAAACACACGCCAACTCTACTCTTTCTATCTGGAATATAAAAATGCCGTCAAGGAGTTCTTTTGGACAGCATCGTTCGCCTATCTTCACACAGACCATAACTTAATGACACAGAGTGATTATAAAGATGGCATCTTCTATCTTTCTCCTTATAAAAAAAGCAACTCTGACGAAAATTACACGCTACATTCTGTCCTGTCCAAAGGAGTATATGACTGGAATCTGAAATCGTCCGTCGAACTGACCATGAGCCGTACAAAAGGAAAACAATGCAATGACGGAGTGGTTCAAGACTACCGTTATGACTATCTGTCGGTTGAACCCAAGATAATATGGGCACCTTCCCGACTGTTTGAAGCTGCGTATCAAGCCAAATTGAGTTGCGGGAGTTCAAAAATAGGCAACGACAGACAGCTGGATGCTCTGTGGAATCTGTCACAGCGCCTGATCCTGAGCATAGGATGGGGCGATACTGATTTACGGCTTTCGGGAGAACATTTTTATAACGATATCGACCGCACAAAGCATCTCAACACATGGTTGGCAGACGCTTCACTGGTACAGCGTGTGGGAAAATGGTGCTTCACAGCTTCCGTCACCAATTTATTAAACAAGAAAGAATATAGTTATACCCTCTATTCGGCTGTACAAAGCTCTACCTCATGGATAAAACTCCGCCCACGCGAATATCTTCTTTCCATCCAATATCAATGGTAGAAACTTAAAAGTAGGACATTTGTGCTTCAATTTCTTTCTTTTTATGTATGTTTGTAAACAAACTATTAGCACACCTACTATGAAAACACGAATAAAGATGCCGATTGGCTTTTGGAGTGTAATACTGGGAGCTATGTGTGTCATTTCTTGTGGTGAAAAACAGAAAAGATCATTCAATGCTTTTGACACATATCTCCAATTCTATCAAGAAGTCAACGATTCTTTGTCCAAGAATCCCCGATATGTTTGTGCCGAGGCACAGAAGCGTATGACTGCCACAACCGACAGTACCACTTATTATCACTATGTGATGTTGCTGGCCAAAGCCTATATGTTTCGGTCGAATATGGACTCCGCCGCCGTATGCATGAATCAGGCAGAAGCTTATTGCCACCGCAACGCACCCACGCCTCAAATATCCGATTTGTATGCCGATATCTATAATATGCGCGGAAACGTACTCGCACGTCAGGCATTGGTAGACTCTGCGGTCATTTGTTTCAGCAAGGCACTCAACTATCGATTGAACGGAGACAGGAAAGAAGTACTGCCCGACATTTCGATAAACCTGGCCGATGCTTACGTGCGCACAGGACAATATGATAAAGGTGCTCTGTGGTATCGGAAATCCTTGTCTTTTTTTGACTCTCTGGGCACTCCCGAAGCCAAACGTTTTCCGGCATACTACGGATTGGCACAAGTATATATGGAACTGCGCGACTTCGAATTATGCGATTATTATTACGACATGGCTGCCCAATGGTATAGCGAAATGATGCCTTACGAAAAATGTATTTACCTCAACAATCGTGGAAACTCCTATTACTTCCGCAAGGATTATCCGCATGCACTCGAAATGTTCAGAAAAGAACTCGCGTTTGCCCGCAGTTATCCCGATATGGCTTTCGAAGTTCATCTGAGTGAGATGAATTTGGGAGAAACATTCCTACTGATGAATCAGACAGATTCCGCTGCTTTCTATCTGGCTAAGTGTGAAGATTTCTTCCGGTCTATCGGAAACATCAGTGCGCTCTATTATCTGGATACACAACTGATAGAACTGGCACTGAAACAGAATAATCTCGCATTGGCGCGCAAACGTCTTGCCGAAGCCGTGAAACCCGATTATGTGGAACCCAACATGCTTCACATCCGTAACCGGTATTTACAGCATTATTACGAGGAAACGGGAGATTATAAGAAAGCTTATTATTATCAGCGGGAAAACCAGCGCATTGACGACTCCACCCGTAATGAACGCATCAAGATGCGTACCGCCGAAATCGACTTGAAATACCGGCAGGACACTACGCTGATGAAGCAAAAGATATTCATCCAGCAGAAAGAGAACGAGGTATTGGGACTTCACCAGCGTATGTATGTGTGGATGTCCGTCTGTTTCCTGATATTAATATTGGCCGTCTTTATCTATCTTTATAATAAGAAGCAACGCCACCTGTTCAGAATGCGCAGCCAACATATGATTAACACGCTGCGCATGGAAAATATCCGCAACCGTGTTTCGCCTCACTTCATCTTCAATGTGCTGAACAGGGAAATAAACAGCCATAGCAACGGATACAGCGAAAATATGCGACAGTTGGTGAAGTTGATGCGCCGCAACCTTGAGCTGACCGAACATCTCTGTGTCACATTGGATGAAGAACTAGACTTTGTACATACTTACATTGATTTAGAACGTAAATCAATGGGAGATACCTTCGCACTTTCTCTCCATGTAGATAAAACAATCGACCTCACTCGCGAGATTCTTCCTTCCATGATGATCCAGATTCCGGTAGAGAATGCTATTAAGCATACACTGAGGGAGAAACAGGGGAAAAAGAACCTGTGGATTGACATCAGGCGTGAACCGACAGGAGCTATCTGCATCAAGATAAGAGACAACGGAGGAGGATATAAGGCAAACAGCCATAACCGGGGTACGGGAACCGGTATGAAAGTGATTCTTCAAACAGTTCAGATGCTCAACAACAATAACAAAAAGCATATAGATATCTCTATCAATAATGTGCCATTGGAAGAAGGAGAAACAGGGTGCGAATTTGTTGTGATACTTCCCCAAGGCTACGATTACAACTTTTTAAAAGCTGTTTAATAGCTATTTTCACACGAATAGTTCCTGTTTGACGCCTAATATCCATAAATACAGAATTGTCGGTTTGTATCTTAACAGATGTTTCTCTACTTTTGTTTTATTAATAATAGCAAACAAATTATATGGACAGGCTTTATAAAATATTGATTATAGATGATGATGAGTATTCGGCGGATAACCTTTGTTTGGAGCTAAAACGTTACGGTCAGTTGATGGTAGAGGGAATTGCCCGTAATGGTTCTAACGGAAAGAAAATGATAGATAAGCTTCGTCCCGATATCTTATTTCTAGATGTAGAGTTGCCCGACATGAAAGGAATAGAACTGTTAGAGCAAATCAACAGTTGTATCACGTGGAATATGCAAGTGATTTTTTATACTGCCTACGACAAATATATGATTAATGCCATCCGTGAATCTGCTTTCGATTATTTATTGAAGCCGATAGACCGTAAGGAACTGGAATGCATTATTACCCGGTTTCTGAAAAAGATGGACGAACCGGCTACGCCGATGGCTATTCCACCCCAAGTATATTCTACCGGCGAACATACATTTATGATTTCCACTCCCACCAATGATCTGCGTGTTCTCCGTTCTATCGATATCGGATTCTTCCGCTATAACTCCGACCGTAAATTATGGGAAGTAGTATTGAACAATCAGGTTCCCCTGCTACTGAAAAAGAACACCACAGCACATCAGATAACAGAGTACGCTCCCTGCTTTGTGCAGATACATCAATCTTATATCATCAATATTAATTATCTGATAATGATAAAGGAGAATCGTTGCGTCATGTACCCTCCTTTCGAGAAGATAACAGAGCTGATTGTTTCAAAGAAGTTTAAGAAAACATTGCAAGACTCTTTCTATCAGTTATGAAAATTGCAAGGAAGAATCGTATGGAAGTGTGTCAAAACTAAACCGGGCTATCCACGTTTTGACACAACTCCATAATTATGTGAGTATCATTTCTTTTTCGGATAGTTAGGTCCGTAGAGCATGGTCTTTTCACGCACCACCAATTGTCCGTCTTTCACAAACTCCTCGCCACGTTCGCTCAGATGGCGCACCATTTCGGAACGCATCTCTGCCAATCGTTTTTTATATTTTTTGTCATTGACAGCATTATGCAGTTCTTTCGGGTCTTTTACCATATCGAACAGTTGTTCTTCCCCGGTATGGAAATACCAAACGTATTTAATCTTACCGTCTGTCAGGGCACACCAATAATTATCGGCACTATAACATGTAGCATGTTCCAAATCGATATATTTGCGCCAATTGGTTGCTGTACCTTTGGCCAATGCCAGCAACGGACGTCCGTCCATATCAGTGGGAACAGTTACCCCGGCTGTTTCGAGGAAAGTAGGAAGAAGGTCGCGAAGTTCTACAGGAGCATCCACCTTTCCCGGAAGTACCTTCTCTGCTGCAGGCCATTTCACGATATAAGGAATATGTGTAGAGCCTTCATACGGATATGTCTTTCTCCAATGATAATGGTCTCCCATCATGTCACCATGATCGGAGACAAAGATTATCAAGGCATTGTCATACATACCTTTTTCTTTCAAAGCCTTAATCACGCGGCCTATCTGCTCGTCTATAAACGTGATATTGGCATAATAATAACGTTTTGAATTACGCGCATATTCGTTACCGAAGTTGCCGTAAGGAGCATCTTTAGCAGCCTTTTCGGGAGCAAGTTCCTTTGCCCATTTACCACACCAATCACCGATAAACGGATCGGGCACCTGAGCATCTTTATACATATCTATATATCGCTGCGGCGGATCATACGGACTATGAGGACGTGCAAAAGATACCTTCAAGAATAATGGTTTCTCACTATTGTCGTAGTTTTGGATAAGTTGGCAAGCCATCTCTCCCGTCCAATAGGTGGGATGAAGGTTTTCCGGCAACTTATAGTTGGAAGCACTGTGGTCGTTCCAGCCGATACCGGTCTCATCGGGATTCTTTCCGGGAGCCTGTATTTGGAACCACTGGCGATAGTCACTGGTAAAGTTAGGGTCTTCTATACGTCCACTTTCATCCAACAGGGTTCCTTCAAAACCGTGTTTGATGCGCTGCGGATGCCAATGCATCTTTCCAATACCGAAAGTGTAATAACCGGCATCTTTCATCATCTGGGGCATCTCATATTTATATTCGGGAGATACTTCTCCATACCCCAGCAAGCCGTGATGCCAGGGAGAAAGTCCGGTGAGCATTCCCGCACGGGCAGGAGTACTGCTGGGGCAAGAAGAATACCCATTCATAAACAGTATTCCCTCGCCGGCCAACCGGTCCAGATTGGGAGAGATGACAGCTTCATTACCCATACAGCCCAAGGCATCGCCCCGTTGTTGGTCAGTCATTATCAAGATAACATGCGGATGTTTTTGCGCGTAAGCAAACGAAGAACATAGTCCGGCTGTGACAGCCAATGTACATTTCAAATTGGTTACAATACTCATATTTATTTTGGTTTTTCATGGTGTTATGCAGCAAAGATAATAAATTATCAGATACATTGAGCTACAAATTAGAACGGAAAAGGTTTGATATGCATCAAATTGTTTTATAGAAAGCTTTATCGTATCTTTGTAACCGTTTAATAAACCTATAAAAAGATGAAAAAGAAAACTTTACTGAAAAGTATTTGGATTTTATTGGTGATGTGTGGGGTGTCTGCCAATGCCGGAGCTCAGGATTTGAAATCTATATTGTCGGGAGTGGCGAAAGCTGTTGTCGGAAATAAGGCTACAACAGCTTCTTCCATTATCGGCACATGGACATACTTCGGTCCTGAATGTCAGTTCGAAAGTGAAAACCTGTTGGCAAAAGCCGGTGGTGAAATGGCTGCCAAGGAAGTGGAAGAGAAAATGATAGCCGTATATAACAAAGTGGGTATGAATAATATCCGGTACACCTTCAATGAAGACGGAACTTACTCGTATCAGATGAAAAAACGTACGGTCACGGGGAGTTATGTATTTGATGACGCCGCGAAGACAATCACCATGACAGGCAAGCTGGGACTGAAGACAGTGGCTTATGTTACGGTAACAGGGAATGACATGAGTATGGTATTCAAAGCAGACAAGTTAATGTCCATTCTAAAGACCATTACCGGAGCAGCATCGAAAGTGAACTCCACCGCAGCTACCATCAACAGTGTGGCGGAAGCTTATGACGGTCTGATGCTAGGCTTTGAGCTGAAGAAATAAACCATGAAGGCATTTATAGTTTAGGCATGGATTCCACGGAAGATTAGTTCCATAAAATTCATGCCTAAACATATAACAAAGTACTTTATTCTTTATCCTTCAGTGCGGCAAAGATAAGTCCTTCCAGTTCTTCCGCCAATTCCGGATTGTCCTGAATCACCTGTTTGGAAGCATCACGACCTTGTCCCAGTTTGGTATCATTATAGCTGTACCACGAACCGCTTTTCTTAATAATGCCGAGTTCGGCTCCCAAATCGATAATTTCTCCGGCTCTAGAAATACCTTCGCCAAACATAATATCGAATTCAGCTTTGCGGAAAGGAGGAGCCACTTTATTCTTCACCACCTTTACACGTGTCTGATTTCCGATAACTTCCTCGCCATCTTTCAACTGTGTGGCGCGACGGATATCCAAACGTACCGAAGCATAGAACTTCAAGGCATTACCACCGGTAGTTGTTTCAGGATTACCGAACATTACACCGATTTTCTCACGCAACTGGTTGATAAAGATACAAGTTGTGTTGGTCTTACTGATGGCAGAGGTGAGCTTGCGCAGTGCCTGTGACATCAAACGTGCCTGAAGTCCCACTTTATTATCACCCATATCACCTTCGATTTCAGCTTTCGGTGTCAATGCTGCAACAGAGTCAATAACAATAATATCAATGGCTGAAGAGCGAATCAATTGTTCCGCAATTTCCAATGCCTGCTCACCATTGTCCGGCTGTGAGATCCACAGGTTATCTACATCCACTCCCAGTTTGGAAGCATAGAAACGATCGAATGCATGTTCCGCATCAATAAAAGCAGCGATTCCTCCCGCTTTTTGAGCTTCGGCAATAGCATGGATAGCCAATGTTGTTTTACCGGATGATTCAGGGCCGTATATCTCGATGATTCTTCCCTTCGGATAACCGCCTACACCGAGTGCAGCGTTCAAGGCGATGGAACCGGTCGGGATAACCTCTACCTGCTGAACGTTTTCATCTCCTAATTTCATGATAGAGCCTTTACCGAAGTTCTTCTCTATCTTATCCATTGCAGCTTGCAACGCTTTCAATTTTTCGCTAGCTCCGGAACCCGGTCCTGCTGTGAATGGAATTTCTTCGTTATCTTTTTTAGCCATAAGATTTCTTTTTGGTCTGTTAAGTAAATTATAAAATTTGTTGGGCATGTTCTTTTGTCTTCACCTCTTTGGGAGAAATGACGCGCTCGATTACACCCTCTTCGTTAATAATAAAAGTAGTACGAAAAGTACCCATATATTTGCGTCCGTACATACTCTTCTCTCCCCATACGCCAAACTGCTCCACCAATTTCTTGTCGGTATCTGCGATTAAAGTAAAAGGCAGTTCGTTTTTCTCGATAAACTTCTGATGCGATTTGGCATCGTTTACACTCACTCCGATTACCTCATAACCTTTAGCACACAATTCGGAATAATTGTCACGCAAGTTGCACGCCTGTGCAGTGCAACCGGAAGTCATGTCTTTGGGATAAAAATAGAGTACTATTTTCTTGCCTTTGTAATTGCTCAAACGAATTTCTTCTCCCTTTTCATTCAGACCCAATATTTCGGGGGCTTTGTCTCCTACGTTCATATTCCATTCCTGTTTTTAAAGTTCCAAGTCTCCGTCCAACACTTCGTGCCAAGGCAAACCCTGCTTATTGAGCTGTTCCATGAACGGGTCCGGTTCAAACTCTTCTACATTCCATACTCCCGGTCTCTTCCAAAGTCCTTTCAAGAACATCATGGCACCTATCATGGCAGGTACACCGGTAGTATAGCTGACACCCTGCATGCCGGTTTCCTTGTAGGCTTCCTGATGGCTACAGTTATTGTATACATAGTAAGTACGTTCTTTACCATCTTTGACACCACGGATACGGCAACCGATAGAGGTTTCACCTTCGTAGTTTTCACCCAAATCCTGCGGATTGGGCAATACGGCTTTCAGGAATTGCAAAGGAACTATTTTCACACCGTTATAATCTATTTCATCGATACGTGCCATACCGATATTCTGAATTACACGCAAATGAGTCAGATATTCCTGTCCGAAAGTCATCCAGAAGCGAGCGCGCTTGATAGTGGGGAAATTCTTGACCAACGACTCCAGTTCTTCGTGATACAACAAATATGAATCACGAGGACCGATATTGGGATAAGTCAGGTCCTTATGAAATTCCAACGGCTTGGTGGTCACCCATTTGCCGTCTTCATAATAACGTCCGTTTTGAGTGATTTCACGGATATTGATTTCGGGATTGAAGTTGGTAGCAAATGCCTTATGATGGTTACCGGCATTGCAATCCACAATATCCAAATAATGCATTTCATCAAAGTGGTGTTTAGCAGCATACGCCGTATAGATGCCGCTTACACCCGGATCGAAACCGCAACCGAGAATAGCTGTCAGGCCGGCTTCTTCAAAACGTTGCTTGTAAGCCCATTGCCAGCTGTATTCGAAGTGAGCTTCATCTTTCGGTTCATAATTGGCAGTATCCAGATAATTCACTCCGGCTTTCAGGCAGGCTTCCATGATGGTAAGATCCTGATAAGGCAGGGCTACATTAATAACGATTTCGGGTTTGAAACTATTAAAAAGCTCTACCAGTTCATCTACATTGTCTGCATCAACCTGAGCTGTTTTAATAGCAGGATTACCGATTGCTTTAACGATTGCATCACATTTTGATTTAGTGCGGCTGGCAATCATAATGTCTGTAAAAACATCCGGATTCTGAGCCACTTTGTGTGCCACGACAGTACCTACACCGCCTGCACCGATAATTAATACTTTACCCATTTCTTCTCTTTAATTAAAAATAAATTGCCCGGCAAAACATACCGTTCACCGGGCAAAGATAACAAAATATTTTGGGTATTAGTTGATACGTTCCAGTTTCTTATAAGTAAAATCCAAGGATTTTCTTTGATAGTACCAAGTTTCATATCCTCCCGTTACCTTATGCACGCGGATGGGGTATCCCAAAGACAAGCGACATTCGTCTGTTGTCATGCCCTTGCGCACTTCACCGTGGCTGATTAGATCCCAGGTTTCTTCGGTCGTATCGGGATATTTGGCACGCAGGTCGCCAATGCCGAACACATCGGCAAAATAGCCATCATTACGCAAGGCTAGATTGGTGACACTTGCATGTACGAAAGTCGTCTTTATCCGATAAAGCTTTCCGTCTGTGGCAGTCAAATCAAGCGTCACGGACTGACTTCCGTTTTCTACAATAATGTTTTTAATGACAAACTGCGTGTATTTGGGCAATTTGACTGTCATGCCGGCATCGTCTATACATTCTGTTTCTGCTTTCAGATAGATAGGCTTTTTACCATATTTCTCCATCAATGTTTGAGACTTTTTGGCGTTGGCATCACTGAAACCGAATGCATTGGGAAAATATTTATTTTTCTTTTCCATGATGAAATCATTGTCAAGCATCCCACAATTGGTCTTTGAAACAGCTACCGGCTGATAATACGTGTTTCCTTTGACATCGGAGAATACAATCTTCACCGGGAAGGCACGGCTGCCCACTCCTACGGCAATCACTGTCACTTTTTCATTCATCCCGATGTGCACTTCCTTATAGCCAGAGGTACTGTTGGGGTCGTCTATACGCACTTTGTCGGTACGCATATACAGCGTTTCACCTTCCAACAAATCCTTGGCAATATCCACATCACCCAAATAAGCAAGAGTAGGAATACCGGCTTTGGGCTTCATGCAATATTGCTCCAACGTGATATTCTTCACCTCATGGTAGTAAAGCTTACCCTCACAGTCAAAATTGAAATGCACGAATCCTCGGTCAGTCACTTCAGTACCCAAAAATTCCATAATCTTATTCTTCAGTTCTCCGGAATTCACATCCTTACCGTTCTCTGCCGATTTAAAGACCGGAATGACAAGGTCTTTACGTTCCGGAATGACCATAAACTTCATTCCCGGTGTCCAGTCGCACAGACTGTAATATTTAAAATGGTCATCGATAAACTGTTTTTCCGGTGATTCTACGAAAGTATTTGCCTGTCGGGACGCAGTGGAGACTATATAGCCGTTCTGTGCATAACTTATATAGCATCCTACCACCCCCAATAGCACACTTAAAAACATTTTCATATCATTTTTGGTTAATTTATAAAGTATGGCAAAGGTACAAAAAAATTGTTTATTATTACTGCAAATAAAGAATTATATATAGCTTTGCAGACTAAACTAAATGATTTAACGAAAAAAGTATGATGAAAAAAGTAATTTTTAAAATGACGGCAGTTTGCGCCAGTGCACTAATCTTAGCTTCATGCGGTGGCAGTAAGAATATGTTAACACTCTCTTCCTTGAACGGTGAATGGAATATCACCGAAGTGGACGGACAGAAAATCACGGATAAAAAAACGCCTTTTATTGGCTTTGATGTAGCTCAAAAACGTATCTATGGGAACAGTGGTTGTAACCGTATGATGGGCACTTTTGAAGCTGATTCGCTGACCCCCGGAGCATTATCTTTCGGTCCTATCGGAAGTACGCGTATGGCTTGTCCCGATATGCAGACTGAACAAATGGTACTGAACGCACTGAACAAAGTGAAGTCCTATGAAACCGTATCAGACCAGCCTGAAATCATTGCATTGTGCAGCGAAGACGGCAAAAAGATGCTGACGTTGCAGAAAAAAGACGAATCGCAGGTTTCACTGACAGACCTTTCAGGCGAATGGGCCATTGAGTTGGTAAACGGCAAAAAAATAGTGGGCACTACCGAAGTCACTCCGTTTATTGGTTTTAATACCGACGAGAACCGCATTTACGGTAATGTGGGTTGCAATACCATCAACGGTGCTTTGCTTCAGAATGAAAAAACAGCCAATTCACTGAAGTTTGAAAATATCGCCACCACCATGATGATGTGTCCCGACATGGAAACGGAAACCACTGTACTGAACGCGCTGAATGAAACAAGAAGTTTCTCAATAAAAAACGGTCAAGTATATCTGCTCGGAGAAAACGGTAATGAACTGTTAGTCTTGAAGAAACAATAAACAGACTACTGTAGATATCATTGAAATAAACGAAGGAGATGTGTCAAATTGCACACCTCCTTTTTTACTATACAAACAAGCGGTCACCCGTATCTCAGTAGACATTCATTCGGACATTCCTTCTTTATTGTATTCAGAAAAAAAAGAGAAAATTCCCACACAAGAAGCTTTTTTTAAGCGGTAAACCCAAGGCCAACCATTGTTTCTATCGTTTTTCATACACCTCTTGAGATTTTTTCCATTCAAAAACTGACAGTGTTTCTACGATTCTGCCTTTTCTGTCGGTCGGTAGCGAAAAAGGATACGCCATTTTGTCAGTTGTTCCTAACATACCTGCCTTGGCATACTGTTTGCTTGATAAAAGACGTGCGATTGGTGCACGAAAAGAAAAAGAAAAATTTCTGTGAACCATTCGCCGGGAAATCAGTTTAATTGAAAACAAATAAATAAAAAATATACAATTATGGGAAAGATTATTGGAATTGACTTAGGAACAACAAACTCATGTGTTTCAGTATTTGAAGGTAATGAACCGGTAGTTATCGCTAACAGCGAAGGTAAACGTACTACTCCGTCTATCGTGGCATTTGTCGATGGCGGTGAACGTAAGGTAGGTGACCCTGCAAAGCGTCAGGCTATCACTAATCCGCAGCGTACTATCTTCTCAATTAAACGTTTCATGGGTGAAACATGGGATCAGGTACAGAAGGAAACTGCTCGTGTTCCTTATAAAGTAGTGAAAGGTGACAATAATACTCCGCGTGTAGATATTGACGGACGTCTTTATACTCCGCAGGAAATTTCAGCTATGATCCTGCAGAAGATGAAGAAAACAGCCGAGGATTATTTAGGACAAGAAGTTACAGAAGCTGTTATCACCGTTCCGGCGTACTTCTCAGACTCACAACGTCAGGCTACTAAAGAAGCTGGTCAGATTGCAGGTTTGGAGGTAAAACGTATTGTGAACGAACCGACAGCTGCTGCTTTGGCTTATGGTTTGGATAAGGCTCACAAAGATATGAAGATTGCTGTATTCGACCTTGGTGGTGGTACATTCGATATCTCTATCCTTGAATTTGGTGGTGGTGTGTTTGAAGTACTTTCTACTAATGGTGATACTCACTTGGGTGGTGATGATTTCGACCAAGTAATCATTGACTGGTTGGTACAGGAATTCAAAAATGACGAAGGTGCGGATTTGACAAAAGATCCGATGGCTATGCAACGTCTGAAAGAAGCTGCTGAAAAGGCAAAAATTGAATTGTCTTCTTCTACTTCAACAGAAATCAACCTGCCATACATCATGCCCGTAGACGGTATGCCTAAGCACTTGGTTAAGACTTTGACACGTGCTAAATTTGAAGCTTTAGCTCACAATTTGATTCAGGCTTGTCTTGAACCTTGCAAGAAGGCTATGAGCGATGCAGGCTTGAGCAACTCTGATATCGATGAGGTAATCCTTGTTGGTGGTTCTTCACGTATTCCGGCTGTTCAGGAATTGGTAGAAAAATTCTTCGGTAAGACTCCTTCCAAGGGTGTTAATCCTGACGAAGTGGTTGCTGTAGGTGCTGCCGTTCAGGGTGCTGTTTTGACAGATGAAATCAAAGGTGTGGTATTGCTGGATGTTACTCCGTTGTCAATGGGTATCGAAAC